>Ga0160428_1000064_pt1 | contig 131962 bp, 140 predicted proteins | sample SolpanmetagenomM_FD_108198 | JGI IMG/M metagenome (GOLD analysis project Ga0160428, IMG submission 108198) | Solar panel surface microbial communities from Lawrence Berkeley National Laboratory, California, USA - M | ecosystem: Engineered > Built environment > Solar panel > Unclassified ...
CAATAAACCACCCTCAGTCCACCTGACTTGACGGCTTCTTTGCTTGTTCACTAATAGCCAGTTCCTCAAAGTGTCAGGCTTGACATCCAGGAAGCCAGCTAGCTTGTTGAGATCCATTGTCGAGTAAAGCTTGAGGTAGCTCTTGACTGTGGGTGACATCATGTTGTTCTTGACCTCATCCATGAAGATGTTTAGGTGGTGATTTACGGGGTCAACGTTGATCTCGGGGTTATCAAAGTCAGGTAGAGTGGGCGAGATGAACTTCGGGCATGCTTTTGTAAACAGATCTTCGAACAGAGAAAGTGCTTCAGGTCCACCACGCTGCATGCGATTCAAGTCCTCGCCGTACTTTTCTCTCAAAGCAGAGTGAATAGTGTCATCCAGACGCGTAGGCTGGAGAGCCACGCAAATGGCGATCAGTGCGTACATCAGATCACTCTTCTTCGTGATTGCATCGTACTGAGCATTCTTCTGGAAGTTCTTTGTTCGGTTGACATAGACCAGAATGTGGCTGAACATGCGAATGGCGTCTGCGTACCGTCGCATCATCATGTACGAGAATCCAACGTAGTAGTAGGTGTCGAAATGAGCGGCCACAACACGGGCGAACATTGCCTTTTTGCTGAGCTCAATGTCGTCTAGAGTCTTGAGCGCCAAGCTGAAATCACCTAGCAAGCAGTGAACACGGAGCAAACCGATTATCGAGTAATAGCCCAACATCTTGTATAGTGGTCGGTTGCCATATTCTCCTGCGAATGCTGCTGGGTCTTCACCACGCTTCATTGCCGCTAGTTGCTCGCTGATTTGTGACTTCTGAATGAGTGAATAAAGTACGTTAAGGACATTGTAGCAACCCCATGTATTTGAACTCTCGCGTAGAATCTGAATTTCTTCCTCGTTGTCGTTCTTGAGCGCTGCCCTTTGTCTGTATGTGCAAAAGCTGTTAAATTGGTAGATGAACTCGTCGATTACATCCCAGGCCCAGTAGTACTAGTTCGTCGCGTAAGCATGATGCTTTTGAATAATCTTGAAAGAGAGCTACGTACCGAAGGTAGCTCCAGGTCAACAGGTCCATCAGAGTTGAGAATGTAGTGAAACAGGCTGACGTAATTGTCGTAACTGGCGAATTTTGCGTCGAGAGATGCTCCGTACTCCAGCGGTGTCACTGCTGCTGCTAGTTGTGCCTGAATATCTTGTGGTCCTCCTCCATATGCGCCGTCGTCCAAATCTGCGTTCATGCCATCCTCATAGTCCACCTGCTCCCTGTAGTCCTCAACCATCGCCTCCTCTTCCGCCTCTGATTCGTCGTCTACTCGCCGGCGGAGCGCGTCGCCATTCGATTGTTGCTCAGCCATCTTGCTTGATTGTTATTGTGGAACAGAAGTATGCCTTGATGCTCGTCAATGAATTTCAAAGTGCAGAGGGAGGGAAGGAAGTTTACAAGGGTCCAGTTCACTAATCATCACTCATTCGCTCGACCGAGAGGAGGGTGGTGGAGTATATACAGCTACGGAATATTCAACAATATGGCACCCATCTATAAGATTGCTGTGATACAGCTCTATCCGAAGGTAACTCGCTCCCCATTATAGATCAGCCCAATCTGTATGCTGACCTTGAATAGCCATTACAACCCGAATTCAACTTTGCCAAGGCTTGCGGATTTATACGTTCAGCAGCAGCTCAAGGAGCACATCTTGCTGTGTTGCCAGAATATCATCTGAGTATGTCATGCTGTGCTGCTTGACGTGACTTTCTGTTAATGCTGCATTCAAGCAAATTGGCTGCCAACTGCATCCAAGTTCAGGGAGGCTTGCTCGAGCTGGAAGGAGTATCTTGAACGCTACCAAGCACTGGCCAAGGAGCTCGACATATGCATTGTGCCTGGAACGATCGTAGAGACAGTGGATGAAGGTCAAGCTTCCACACAGTCTACACAAGAGGACGAATCAGGGAAGCATGATGCTGTTCATAACAGGGAGAATACAAGTGTTCCTGGTCTTGTAAATGTAGCTTACTTCATCGACAACAAGGGTGATATCTTGTCAAGATATGTCAAGGTCAACCTTTGGTCATCGTCGGAAAGACCCTACCTGGCGAGTGCGGGACGTGCTCCTCATGTTGCTTTCGACACACCGTTGGGACGAATGGGTTTACTGATATGCTGGGATCTAGGTGAATATGTCCTTAGGCTTTATGGTTCGCACTTGTACTTACCACATCGAATAGCATTTCCAGAAGCATGGCGTGAGCTGATAGCTGATGGCGCGAAGATTATATGCCTGCCCACGTTCTGGACTCTTAGTAATCCTAATGATGCCGGACTAAAGTGGAACGTGGATGCCGAGCGAGTTTTCGTCGACACAACAGTCACAGCCCGAGCGTGTGAGAACACATGCGCGGTAATCATGGCCAATGCAGGAGGTCCACCCAATAAGCCCAGCAAGCTGTATCAAGGCGACTCTTGTGTCACAGTACCATTTTTAGGTCCCATCTCAAAACTTGCAGGACCAGCTGAGGGAATGATAATTGCCAACTTAGACATGCAGATTGTTGAAGATGCTGAGAAAGACTATCAAATCAGAGCTGACTTGGCTCGAGCTGATTGGCATTATGACTATCGACACACAAGTGACGAGTTTGCTGTAAAGCAGAGTAGACCAAAGTTGTGAGCAAGAAGAATTGCTTAGCTCCAAGCGGAATGGATGATGACAGTAAACCACGGATGAAGAGATGCATAATGTTATCATCCGCTAGGTGATAGCAATCGGTGCACGAGGCTGTGAAACCTGACGACTGAATTGCAATTCTCAAAATCAAGTCGTTGTTAGACGTCTGAGTGGTTGCTTTTGCGTGTCAAACACCAATCACACTAACAATCCAAGTCAAGCACTCGCGGATGGTGTAGGGTAAAGCTACCCGTCGGGCTTTGAAGAGCTCGAATTGCTGAAAAGACTTTCCAAGGAATAGAAAAGGATGGAAGATCGCTTAGAAGAATTTCAGAATTTTCTTGCAATAAATTCATCTTAAAGGGCGCGGTACTGAGTAGAGATGGATTCAATTATGAGAGATGCTATATTGTGACGTCGGGAAAGAGGCGATTGCCGTAAAATACCGGTTGGTGGTGATTGCCTGTTTCAGAATTTGAAACAAACCCACAATCTTGACAACCTTCCTTCATCAACAATCATCCCATCTCACCTCACCTACGACAACATCATTCATCATGGCTCCTGCACCAATGGTTACTATTGAAAAATCTCACTTTGACACGCTCATGCGTCGGTATGTTGCTAAAAACCCTCAGTGTGTCGCAATCCACTTACCACTTTGCTCAGTGCTTCTCAGAACCAAGAGCTTCCACACAATGACAATGACGCCTATACAATCACAATCCCTCGTACATCGTATAATGAGCTGTTGAAGCTACGTTGCGAGTATGAGAACCTCAAGCAGTCCCTTCTGGCTGGTGGCGTCCCACCCGAAGCTCTCGCAATCCTCGCTTCATATGACGACGTCTATCCGACACAGCCGCAAGCTGGTACCTGGCAAGATGGCGATAGCGATCAAGTCACGTCTACTATAGTGCTCAAGGACTCTCACGACGATGATCTAAAGAGAACTTTCCATGCTCCAACTCTGACTGCTGTCGTGGCAAAGCCTTTCGTCTACGATCATGCTCGTGAGTTGGCAGTCGACAATACTGATCAACACGAGCTCGAGGATGAGCTCGCATACGTCGAGGATCCTGTGACCGAGCTTCACAATAATGTACCGTGGCACGCACAGCAGCAACAGCCACAACGCCGAGAACCTCGTCAGGACCATGCCTTGCTTTTCAGCTCTTTGCCAGAAGATATCAAGCACAAGGACTTGACAAGCATCATCAAAGGAGGTCGTCTCATCCAGATCTGGCTCCGCGAGAAGGAACGTTCAGCAGATGTCACCTTTGCAGAAGGAGCTGCTGCTTTCCTGGCTTATTCCAAGCGCAGTCCATTCTACATCAGAGGCAAGAGGGTTAGTTTATACATGCCAAAGTCAATCAATGTCTAATCTTTATAGGTCGAGGTCAGCTGGTCAAACTACCAGTTCTCTCCTCACAGAGGTTCGAAAGCCAGTCACAAATGAATTACGCTAGATACTTACGGCCTTTAGGTATGCTAAACAAGCTTGCAATGAATCAGAGTCGCAACATGGTCATCCGAAACGCTTTGAACCGAGTCACCACTGAAGAAGTCATTGAACATGTTGATCACGTACATCAACTGAAAGTCGTCCAAACTCTCTGGCGTGACCACGATCTCTACGTGTCCACAAACTCAATCACAGGTGCCAGCTTAGCACGTACGTGTTTGCTATCAAGGCAGCAGTACAAGGTGATAACCCTCACGATCAACGCGTTGTTCAAGCATGACTAACATCACCAGCACATCCGGATCGATTGGTATCCTGACGAGTGTGCTCTTCCGTTGCCCGACCCAGACATGCTGAAGCCCCGCTCTCCTCAGAAGCTGGCTTCTGGTTTACGTGCTCCTGCCGCAAGAAAGGCTATGCCTCCTACTCTAAACAATCACAACCGCTTCAACCTCCTCAGCATGAACGATACAAGCTCTGACACCGAGCCCGTTGATGAGTATGAATCTGGATCTGAAAGCAGTGATATCCAGCTCAGACCCAGGTCTGCTGCGTCTGAGAACAGCGATTGAGGGTTGAACAAAAGTTTGACGAGAATCTTGGTGGGCACTCCACACACGGGGCCAAATCGACGAGTCTTGACGAACAGGTAGCTGTGCATCCCAGATGTGACTTTCTTGGGATGTCGGGAGTTTTGGTTTGGACAGTACGCACAAGTTATGCCTATGGCAAACTCCTCATACCCTACAGTTAGGCGAGACTGCATATTTAGAGAGCAAAGTCTCGAAGCGAGACAGATTAGGATTTCAATATAGTTCCTTTTGGCACGATTGGTCATAATGCTGTGTGAGGTTTGCCGTCCTGATTTGAGATCGTCCCAGGACATCAAGACTTAGACATGCGTGCAGACCTTCTTCTACCTTTGCTTCCTTCTGCATCGTTCTCCTCCTTGACCTCAGCTTCCACTTTCCCACGCTTCGGAGTGGATTTTGGAGTCTTGACCTCATCCTCGGCGACACCGCTCGCCGCCTTACCCTTTGCCGGCGTAGTCTTCTTGGACCTTTTTGCAGCAGGCTTGTCCTCGACAATCTCGTGTTCCTTTCCATCCTCTTCCAATTCTGACTCCTCTTTCGTCACGTTGCGCTTAGTCTTCTTCGTTGGTGTTGCTTTCTTGGCTTTTTTCGTACTAGACTTCTGCTCAACATGTTCCTCTCCATCTTCTTCCTCGTCGAGCTCTGACTCCTCACTCGTCGCTTTGCGCTTGCCTTTCTTTGCAGGTTTCTTGGCCTTGCTCGTTTCTACGTCGTCATTACCATCGACATCTCCAGCGACTGGGCCTGTCTACAAAAGAGTGTTAGCTAAATCGAGAAGAGCATGTGGGCGTAGACAATACCTTTTTCTGCACACTTGGCACGATAGCTGAGGTCCTTCCGCCCACAGTAACGTGCACAATCTTCTCTCCATTCGGCAGAACGTTTGCGTCTTCGCCCTTTTTACCCTTATTCCACCTTGATGAAGAAGAAGATCAGCATCAAAACTACCCAAGTACCAGTCAAGCTTACGATACCACATACCTATGCTTAAACAGCCAGTCCTGCGGAAATTGCGTCGAATCCGCCAAAACACCACAAGCCAAATCACACACATACTGCAAACTCGTATGCAGCTGCTTAACCTGCTCATTCGACAACGTATTCGAGTACTGTTCCGGGTGTATCTTGGCATTGTACAACACTTCATCACCAACCCAATTGCCCACGCCGCTGATGTTTGCTTGGTCGAGGAGGAACGCCTTGATGGGCACTTTTTTCTTTCGTGTCTTTTCGAGGAGCCAGTCGGATGTTAAAATTTCTTTATCGATGACGGGGTCGGGTCCGTTTTCTTTTAGGGGAGTTGTGTTGCGCATGGAGTCTGCGGGGGCGTCGATTAGGCGTATGCGGGCGAGACGGCGGGCGTCGATGAAGGCGGCTTCGCAGGAGGGTGAGCCTTCCATTTTCAGCAGGAACTTCCAGTATTTGGGCGGCCATTCGGGTGTGTGGTCGCCATCTTCTTCAGCGCTCTTCGTCTTGCTCTTGCCTTTCCCTTTGCCCTTTTTAGGCGTAGCTGTAGCCTCCTCATCGTCGCTAACATTGACATCCTCAGCTTTCTTGCTCTTGCGATTGCTGGAGTAGTAAAACGTCTCCTCGTTGCTAAATTTCAGCCAGCCTGACATGCCAAAGTGCATCAGTAAATGGGGCTGCGTGTCCATGACAAGCCAGAAGTATTTCCCTTGTTGGCGCGCATCGAGGACTGTTTTGCCTTTCAAGGCCTTTGCGACGGCGTCACCTGAGGTGCCGACTTTGCCGTAGACGATGGGGTCGTCTTGGGTTAGGACGGAGGCTATGCGCCGGTTGATGAGGTGTTTGCGCAGGAAGGAGACGATGCGGGAGACTTCTGCTATTTCGGGCATGATGCTGTGAAAGGAGGGGGAGTGGGAGTGGTCTTGGTATAGGCGTGATATAGACGCGTAGCAGTGGAGGAGATGGTGGACGATGGTGTGAGGCGCGATCTGGCAGAGTGTAGTATACAGGTAAGATGCTTTGCGATATCAAGGTGTTATTGGAGAATGGACGAAGGTTGTCGCCAGAGGAATGATGTCGTAGTTGATTGGTTCTGAACTTTGGTAAATCTTGAGGAAAGTGGGGCACAGTATGTATCTGTTTCATCTGCGTTTCCTGCTATTGCTCTATCAATCACCATTGCGTACATCACATCTTGGAGCTGGACCTGAATATCCTAGCTATACTTGTCGCACAGATGCCTCCACTCAGCAACAAAGACACTCACCTGTATGGTGCTCCCCGCAGCAAGAAGACCATTTCCAGCAAAGGCACAGCGCCGCCTTCCACCTTCTCATCTGCACTCTCTTCCCTTCTCAGCGCATCAAGCGCAGACGACTCAAAAGTCTCGCGAGGCCGATCGCGCCCCACCAAACCCGACATCTTCACATCTCACAACCGAAACAGTAAGAAGCGCGCCGCAGCAGATCTACTGGCGCAAGAGTCATCGTCACATACCAACTCCGAACAACTCGACGAAGCAGCATGGCGGCGGACGAAACGAAAAATGGAGGACAAAGCAAGCTTATACGCTGCCATGAAACGTGGAGATGTGGAAGATGAGCAAGAACGACACATGGTCGACTTTGATCGCAAGTGGGTGGAGAAACAGGATGCTGGGGACGTTCCCTCGGCTTCAGAAGATGACGATGAGGACGAAGGCGGAAGTGACCAAGAGCTGGTAGACTATATCGACGAGTTTGGCAGAGCAAGGACGGGCACGCGCGCAGAACTGGCACGAGAAGAGCACAGACGGAAAGGAGCTGCAGCAGGACGAGACGACAGTGACCGGTTCACTGCACGGCCGAACATGCCAACGAATCTAATCTTTGGCGACACAATACAAGCTCACGCTTTCAGACCTGATGAGGATACCGCGGCAGCGATGGAGGAGCTCGCAACCAAGCGAGACAAATCTCTAACGCCACCACCAGAACAGCATTACGATGCGAATTGGGAGATTCGAACGAGGGGGACAGGGTTCTTTCAATTTAGTGACGATGCAGAAGAGCGCAAGAAGCAGATGGAGAACTTGGAGAAGGAACGAGAGGAGACGGAGAAGAGGAGAGGGCAGAAGGATATCGAGGCGGAGACACGTAAGGAAGGCAGGCGGAAGCAGCTTGAGGAGAGGAGAAAGATCATTGAGGCGAAGCGAAGCAAGCTCAAGGCTGATCAGTTTCTTGATGAGTTGGGCTTAGAAATGGATAGGAAAGCTGCTGAACACTGATAGTGGCGTGATGAACAGGATTCGCTATGCCAGCGCATATTGAAGGACTGACAGCAAGCTCAATGACATCCAACGACGCAGACAGAGTTGTACGAGCACTCTACGCTCTCCAGTCCACATCAAACTCTACGGCATCCAGTCTGAAACACCGAGCTGTTTGTAATTGACGTTTCCCGTCTTGGCAGAAATTCTAGACATGTTGTCATAGCGCATCCTTTGCTCCTTTCTTCCTGCCGCCTCTTCTTCTCCATCTCTTCCGCCTGCCTATCCCATCACCTCCGCCGACCATATCTCCTACCATGAAATTCGACGAGCAGATTCTTGCCGCCTCGGCCAAACACCCCCAACCTGGCCGCACTTTCCAGTATGGAACTGCCGGAGTACGTCCCGCCACTGTACCTGAAACGCTGTTCCTGAAAGCTAACGCTCTTGGTGTTTATACAGTTTCGTCTCAAGGCGTAAGAGATAATTATCCATGTCGCCGGCCATACTGTATGCTCATTCTCCCATCGCAGAAACCTCCTTGACTCTGTCGTCTTTCGCGTTGGACTTCTCGCTAGTCTGCGAAGTCGCAAGCTCAATGGACAAACAATCGGTGTTATGATCACTGCTAGCCACAACCCAGCAGACGATAATGGTGTCAAGCTTGTTGATCCATTGGTGCGCCATTGTCCAAATCGTTCAAGCTATTCTGTCACTAACAATATACTAGGGTGAAATGCTCGAGGTATGCGACCACTTCCTTCAAGAAAACCAACATCCAGCTCATAACAAGATAGTCCTCTTGGGAAGCCCATGCGACTCTACTCGCTAACGCTCCCGACGATGAAGAACTGCTAAAGGTTTACAACAAGCTAGCAACCGACCTCCGGATCAAGGCGGATGCTCCTTCGGAAATCGTTTTTGCAAGAGATACAAGAGCTTCCGGACCTGCTTTAGTGGAGGCGCTTGTCGACGCCCTCAAAGCAACGGACTCGAAATATCAAGACTTTGACATATTCACTACACCTCAGCTTCACTATGTTGTCAGATGTATCAATACAAAAGGCACTGCATATGAGTATGGTGAGCCAACAGAGCAAGGATACTATCAGAAGATGGCAGATGCGTTCAAGGTTGCAATGAAGCACAAGAAGACCAAGGCGCATGTTGTCGTCGACTGTGCGAATGGTGTTGGTGGTCAAAAGCTTAGGGAGTTGGTCAAGTACTTGCCAACTGCTGCTCAGGGTGGTGTAGACATCAAGATCGTCAACGACAACACTTCGAAACCGGAACTCCTGAATGAAGATGTGAGTTGAAGTTAGATCGTCGTCGAAAGATTATTGCTAAAGACTACCTCAAGTGTGGAGCAGATTACGTCAAAGTGAAGCAACGAGCACCACCTTCATCGAAAGTAACTCACTTGGAACGCTGCGCATCTCTTGATGGCGACGCAGACCGCATTGTATACTACACCACCGAGAATCCCGGACGATTTATTTTACTCGACGGCGACCGCATAGCTACACTAGCAGCGTCCTTCCTTGGCGATCTTGCACGTCAAGCCGGTCTAGCTGACCAAATCAAGATTGGTGTAGTGCAAACCGCATATGCCAATGGTGCCAGCACAGATTACATTACGAAGATTCTCAAACTTCCCACGATATGTACGCCTACTGGGGTTAAGCATCTTCACCATGCTGCGGTGCGCTTCGATATTGGTGTGTACTTTGAGGCCAATGGTCACGGGACTGTCATTTTCTCACCACAAGCCACCCGCATCATCCGCGACTGCGAACCGCAATCGCCAGCTCAATCAGATGCTCTCAACACCCTCAGAGCTTGCGCCAACCTGATCAACCAGGCTGTAGGAGACGCACTTTCCGATCTCCTCCTCGTTGAAGTCATTCTCGCGCATAAGAATTGGACCTGTAAAGAATGGGAGCAAACGTACAAGGACTTGCCCAATCGTCAGTTAAAGGTCGAAGTACTGGATCGTAACATGTTCCAAACAACAGACGCGGAGAGAAAGTTGGAGAGTCCTAGGGGCGTGCAAGATGAGATCAACAAGTATGTTGGCAGATATCAAGAGGGAAGAAGTTTCGCCAGAGCAAGCGGGACGGAGGATGTGGTCAGGGTGTATGCTGAAGCAGCGTCGAGGAGTGAAGCCGATGAGTTGGCGCAGAGAGTTGCAGAGGTGGTTGCCAGGTTTGGCGGAAAGGGAATGAGGTAGGATGGGCTTGGTGAAAAAGGCATGAACAAAAGACTTACGATCACGACAAAAATGGCATTGGCAACGGGGCACGAGTGTGGGTGTTTGGAAAGGCAACAAAAGTTCTTATAGTCCTAACTATTTAGCACAACAATAATGCCTCTTATACATCATCGGATCTCGTCCGAATATATCAATGGCAGTCTTGGCATGAGATAAAGATAAAGACCATCGTCTCACCCTCTGTCCAACTTCCACCCATATTGCAATCTCGTGTTTGTGTCCAACAATTCACCATCACCAAGATAGCACGCAAGATGAGCTCTCCCAACTCCATCCCCCTCGAAGCCTTCAAACAAGAGCCACAGAGCAAACTCTGGCTCACGCAGCTCGTCATAATGATCTTGATCATGCCGGCGCTCTGTCTTTACCTGACAACAGACAGATGGCAAAACCGACGTGAAGCCGCCTCGAAGACAGTACGAGATGACAAGCCTAAGGTTCGTAGCGTCTTATTCTTCATAGTGTCCGTTAATGTGTGCCGTGTCCTGTCTGACGCTTTTGAGCACAGCACGATGATCACCAGGCGGGCAAACACGTCGCTTTCTCAGAATGAGCTTCTGATAACCAGTAGTCGTTACAGCAAGTCGATGGCGAGATGCCTAATTTAAAGACCATGGACGCGAACACAATCATACCCCTCCATGACCTTGATTGGTCTAACACTGAACCTCTTCAATTGAGGCCATTCAAGCCGAAATACCATCTCACGATGGGTGAGCACAGGATTGTGGTACGGAAGCTGCAAAGAAGTCTCACTAATACCATGCTGTATAGCTATAGAAAACGCCACTGTGAACGACCTAGTAATGATGGACTGCGACTACCTCTCTCGCGTCAAGATCCGGCGCCAGATCTTCGACGAACATACTGCGACTGTACTGGGAAGTACACCGCGCGTTAAACCTGCCGTCGACGAGCTGTATACCTGGATGATGAATACATACCTACCGCAACGCTTTCCTGCAATCTTTACGCTTTCCAAGACTTCCACTACATCAAGTCCACCACAAAACTGCCTCCATAACACCGCAACCAACGAAACACTCCGCACAACTCCCTACACCAATCCCTCCGACTCCCTCCGCACGCTAGGCAGCCACATCGACTCCGACATGTTAATCCTCCTCCCCACATCACCCACAGACACAACCTACACCCTAGCCGGCTTCCAAGTCTGCATGCCCAACGGCTTCAACACCGCTTCAAAACTCAACCTCACCCTCTCGCACATCCACGACCCCGTCCCGCGCTACAAAGAAAAGCTCGAGAAAAGCATGGATCGCTTCTTCGCCCGCGTAGCCGTCGGCCAGTACGCAAAACGCTCCAATTGGACCATCACGACTCGGCCGGACCTGTATGCTGCGAGTGGAAACCATGCTCATGACGGGGAAGAGGTGGAGCAGGAAGAGATCGATCCGGAGCATGCGTGGATGAGGTGTGAGTTGCAGATTCTGTGGAGGTTGCCGCAGACGAAGGCTTTGGTGTTTATGGTCAAGACGTATATGTACCCGTTGAGGCAGATTAAGGAGGAGGGCTTGGGAGAGGACTTGGCGATGGCGATTGAGGGGATGCAGGCCGGGAGTGTGCCGGAGGTGTACCAGTATAAGAGAGGTGTTGCTTGGGGTGAAAGCGCGAAGAGTTACCTGAGGAGTTGAAGTGTTTGGTGTCTGTCCATGGTGACTTTTCGATTCTATATTACTATCCTACTCTAGACACACGCTACTTCTCTCATCCCATCTCACCTACCAAATCCCGTCCTCCTATTCTCACTTTGCCTCTGCTCCTTCCTAGCCTCTCTCTTGCGTGTCTTCCAACTACGATTGTACTCTCCACGCATAGCCCAGAAATGCTTCTCAAACTCCGTTTGCTCCTCTGGCCGTGCTGGAGCCACAAAACCAGCTACCGTTGACTCCTTCTTGGCTGCTTCAGGCTCATCTAATTCAATATCGGCGACCTCTTCCTCGTCCTCGTCTTTACTTTCTTCCTCCTCCTCATCTTCAAGTTCGTCCTCATCGCTTCCCGCACCACCACCATCCCACGGCTTAAGTCGCCTACTGATCGCCGCCGTATCGGGCGTAGGCGCCGCGCTCCTCATTCCTCGCCATTCCATATCCCTCTGTGTGAAAGGCGTTTGCGGTGGCATCAGATCTTTGACGCCGCCTTCGTTGTCTGATGCGTCTGCTACATCCTGGTCATGCTCTTCTGCCTCGTTTTCGTTATCCGAGGATCCGTTGAAGAAGCTGAAACCCGTCTTGACTGGAGCCAAGGGACGGCTTGGTGTGGGTGTTTTGGTGGGAATCGTGGCTGTGCCGGAGGGGCGTTTGTAGAGGGCTTCGAGAGGGTGAATTTGTTTGAGAGGGGTTGGTGCGGTGATTTCGGTTGTTGCTGCGATTGCGGGAGGGGGCATAGGAGTTGGTTGGATGTTTGGCTTCGGCTCAAGTGAAATTGGAGGCGTGGAAGTCTTTTTATTGGTTATAATGCCGCTGTTGTCAATTTCTTCGTCTTCGGGCTCGTCAGAGTCTGATTCTGTGCTGCTTTCTTCTGCTGTGTCTGGATCGGATTCCGCTGTTGCTTGGTCTTGCTTGATGGACTCTACGTTGGATTCGTATTCGTCACTTCCAACCTCTTCTGCTTCCTCATTCGGTATGACTTCCTGTTGCTCAATTGATGGAGATTCGGGGACGCTAGACTTGGTCAAAATCCCTTCTTCTTCTTCTTCTTCTTCTTTTTCGTCGTGTATGCCCACTGCATCTGCTTCAATTTGCAATTCCACATCATCTCCGTCATCCTCGTCCACCTCTTTACCAGGGATACCCATATCGTCGTCATGATCATCATCATTTTTCGTGTCCTCAGTCTCCCTTATTTCACTCTGCTCTGGTGGGGTAGGAGCAGACGACCTCGTAGGTCTTGGTCTCGTACTTCTCGTTGGAACAACATCCTCAACCACATTGCCCTCATCATCAACCCAACCCTTTCCATCCACAAATTCCACAGCTTTTGCTGCTCCTTTCTCTCCAGTACCACTCCTCAGAAATGTTGGATACTTTGTCGTCTTCGTAAACTCCTTGATCTCGGCATCTCGTCCAGGCTTGCCCTTGCCCGACCGCTCTTTCTTCTTTTTCTTCTCATCCTTCTCTGTCGTCTTCGACACAACGTTGGCAGGTAAGTGCGTTTTGAATAACATTTCTTGATGCTTATGATCTACATCCTTCTTCTCTTTCTTGCTCTTTTTCTTCTCGTCCTTCTCGCTTGGCTGCGTCCATCCTCGCTTCACCTCTCGTCCCTCGGGCAGCTCGACACCTTTGAACACACCCTCCTCCTTTCGCTTCTTCTCCTTCTTGGGTCGCTTGCTGCGAGAGCTTTCCACCTCGGCTTCAGCTTCCCGTGCAGCACGCTCTGCTTCCTGCCTCTTGCGCTTCTTGTCCGGCCGCGCTTCCTCGATCTTCACCTTCATTCCTTTGAATGTGACGCCGTTCAGCTTGGTGCGGATTCGTTGAGCGTCTGCGGCAGGGAGTTCGAGGTAAGCGTAGGCCTTCTCCGGAAAGGTGGGAACTTGATGGTAAGAGAGGTTTGTTATGCTTGGTTGGAGAGATGGTGGGATGATTGTGGAGAGAAGAGCAGGATTGAGGGGGGAGATGTAAAGCCGAGTGTGCTGCGGAATTCCTACTGCTGCCATGTAGGCTTGTTAAGTGTGGCGTGAGCTGGAGCGATTGCAGATCCGGAAACGAGGTTTGTCGATGTGCTGTTGTTTATTGAAGATCGGAAGGTGTAAATAAATTGAGCTGTCTGGCTGCAGATCGTATATCACGTGATCAGATGCCCTTAACTTCCAGCTTTCATCCCAAACGACTATCGATATTGATTTTGATTTTGATATTACATCGCTGCATCTGGACTTTTTACTGTTAAGAGAACTTCGTCCTTGTTCCAGCTGCTGTGAATAAGAATAACCGTGTGACGCAGAACGATGCGCCTTTGCGTGACACTGGTCACACTTGCCACTTTTCTTCTCCTCTTCACGTCCTTTGTTTCAGCAGCAAGTGAGTGAAGCCATGCCAAAAGCCTTGGGGCCATACCAATTTGTGCCTGCCTTCGTTGTCTTCTCTGGCGAAATTCATATCCAATCGCAATATCCTAACCACAATATACAGCACCAACATCCTTCTGCAAATGCATCTGCGGTAGTAACAGCACTATCATTCCTCTGAACGGACGGAGCGCCCCCAGCACGGGCGACAACACAGTATCTCGGAAAACGGGGACCTGCACGGATTGTAATCGACAGTTCTGCTTGGAGTACAATCTACCCATCTGCAAAAACACCAAGGACGAGGAGATTACGACGGAATGTTTTCGTGAGTCTTCATCTTTTAGGCTTGGCTCAGTCTGTTCAGGATGAACCGAGACGTTACCGGAGAGACGTATTGAGTGATGTGCTATGGTGTTGCACTGGCTAACCGGTTTCCTATGTAGAAAGAGACTCGTTGAAAGATAAGATGGTTGTGTATGCCTTTATCTTGCTCACGGTGGGGTTATTGGTTTATGCGGCATTCGAGCCATATCTGAAACCAAAGATTGAGGTGAGCATGTGTAACATACACTACAAGCATCACCGTATTGAATTTGTACTAGGCAATACAGGAAAGAAGGAGCTATTCAGCTGTACCATTGAGTGGAGGAAATACATAATATACAGTCTGACATCTGCTTCAATGATATGTGTCACAAAAGTTCGTAATTTGCACCCTCTATCGCCATGCTAAGTATCAGAGTGCTCCATCCAGCTATTGATACAGTTTTGAGAGATGTCCGCCTGTCGAAAGAAAACGCCGTGCCAATGCAAATGCGCTACAAGTGCTTGAATCTCTAAATCACTCAGCTAGTTGCTCTTCCTAAAGCTCGTCCAGCCATTGGCAGACGTCAAGATAGCAGACGCGGCATTACCAGCTAGACGATCCAGATAGCCTCCTTGTACTGATGGGAGGTTCTGCCTAAGCAAATCCTGGTCCGCCACAGGATTCGACCGATTATATGCAACAGACGGATCCTGACTAGGCCGCGCCCTCGTCTCGGTATTCGTCACACTCAACGCAGGTATCGGGTCCAGCAGATCACTCGCCGCCTGCGCCGACGCTGGTGCCAGCCTCGCCATGTCCTCATTCGACACCCGCCTCTTCAAATCCTCTTTCGTAAGCATGCTCGCCAACTTGCCACCCGCAGTCTCCTCTTTCGTCAGACCTCCAAATAGCGAATCTTTTGCGCGCTGGAAAATGCTTCCTCTATTTTTAGCTTCTGCTTCTGCTTGCTCAATAGCATGTTCTTTGAACAGAAACATGCTCAGATCGTCCGTTAATGTGCCATTCTTTTGTGCTTCCCGTGCTAGCGCAAGAGCTCTGTCGTAATTCTCCTGTTGAACTTTGATCCAATTTGCTTTCTTGCCTCGATTCGAAATCATCATGTCGCCTATACTTAATGCTGCAAAGCCGGCCGCAATAACTGAACAGAAGTGTTAGTCAATCTGTCCACCAACACTACAGTCTTAAGGCAGCGCTGTCCACGCTCGCCACTACTAACCACTTAGCGCTATTAACGACGTTGCTGTGACCTTATGTGCTCGATCTGCCCACACTCGTCCATTTACAACTACCTTTTCCCATGTCGTAAGTTGTTCGATCTTTGCCCTTCGTGCTGCCTCTCGTAATCGTGCTACTTTCTGTGCTGGGGTTTCATTTGGCGGCGGCGCTGCTCCGAGGTCGATTGTGGTTGCTTTTGCATTGGCGTGGGGACCAGTGGCGGTGAATCTGGTGGCGTCCGCTGAGGATCGGGGCATTCTCGTTCCCGAAGACATGTAGTATGGTCGAGGGAGTCTAATGTGTTGGGAGGATATTGAACTGGTGATATGGCTGTTGATGTTGTTCGAGAAATAAATCTCGAAATCTGATAATAATGTCATACAAGATCACCGTTTCACAATCCAAAAGAAGCAATGGCCTCCTTTTTGCAGCGACTGCCAAGTGTTTCAAGTGTCCAGGTGTTTCATCGTCCCTTATAAAAGAGATTAAATGCTAAAATAGCAGCAAAAGTGTCTACAAACTCTCTATTGTGCTCATGTGATCTGAAATACGATTGAACGGAAATATCATGCGGTCATGGAGGCAACAAACAATTATCAAGACTTAACTGCTCTGCTCGCTACATTATCCTCCTATGCACATCCACCTGCAGCGAGTGGGCAACACACAGACAATCTTCAACCACCTCATTCACAAGATCCGAAGGACGTTCTAGCGAAGCTTCTAGCGGGAGGACAACAATTAGCATATCAAGCTCAACCCGCAACAGCTTTCAATCATGCAGAATATTATCCACAACAGTATGCTCCGGTAGAAGAAAGTGGAAACCACTACAATCCCAGCGATGCGGCAGCTACTCAGCAATACCACCAAGTACCTTCGGTTAACGATCAATCAAATCTCGTGCAACAGTATGATCCAACAATGATCCACAATCAAGCACCTTCCCAGCACTTTATGCCTCAACCTCAGCGGACATCCGCAGCCCAACAGCTCAAGCCTTCCAGACCGCAAGTCAATCCTCGCACGATCACCACATGGCCTGCCGCCATTCGCCATGTCACTTTTCTTGTCACTCAGAACGAATACCTCGCCGCCAGCATTCGCAAGCTGATTGCGAACCAACATGAAAATGAGCGACAATGGCATGCTAGTCGGGTTGCATTAATAGAGAAGCAAAAGGCACGCGTAGCAGGCAAGCGCGAGCTCGATGACGTTTTGCGCTCAGTTGGTGCTGTAGCTTGTGCGACGAGTAGTGGCGGCGGTAGTAATGGTGGCATGGCTGGTGATGACAAAACAGATATGCAAGAACTGCAACTTTACGACCGAAAAGTGCATCGAGCTGCGATGCAGATGAGTAAAGCTATGACGGCAGATCTGGAGACACTGGATGTGCCCTTCTTTGGTATCGAGCCAGGACTGGTATTTAATGACGATGGTGAAGACGACGGGCCTGAAACAATCAGCTGGAAGCGAATTCGAAAGGGAGATGCGGCAAAACCTGATAGGAAAGGTAAGATTGGGAAAAGTGAGCTGAGGGTATTGCAGAAGAGGATGATAAATCACTTGGAAGATATGTATAAAGATTGAGCGAAAGAGGTTGCATGTTGCAGATGTCGATTTCGGTATCCGATGCGATTGCCTGTGAAGTTACTGCTAAGCATCTTTGCAGCTACTTCCACAACTCAACAGATATGACATGAGCCGCAGTTGCTGTTATTGCGGTGGATGTCCTAATCTTGTAGTCTGTTTGCGACCGCGATATAGTGCTTCGGACCTGGTCTCGACCTGCAAGTGGCTCATTTGACACTTCAGTCCTGCGCTCACATTATTTCATCCCAGCGAGCGAGTCCCAGTAACAGCTGACCGTGACCAGCGCCTTGTTCCAGAGTAGTCCTTGCTACCCATTTTCCATGTTCTATTGCGTTCGCTCATGTCGAAAACCAATCAAGTAACTCACGAGCCATACTGTATTCGCGACCGTCCTTTTCCGGCACCCATTGCATTGACGCCCAAGACCTGGGGATTGACGCTATATATGTGCCATGTCTCTTCTCAAAAAAGTCTCGGGCTTCTCGGCGCTTGCTCATGCTATTTTCTAGCTTCATTGCAAGATTGTCGTTGACATGGGATAATACATCCGGAAAGTCCTCGATCAGCTCTTCGAGGTTGCATCGTATGAAGCGTACGCGATAGCGAGAATGAATGTCACAGTCAGATCCCCTATAATTCGAGCCATAAACTGCGTCGTGGATTGACTCATCGATGTAATCGACGATGTAGCTGGAGATGATTGTGGTTTTGATTTCAGCTGGGAGGCGAGACCAGAGACGCATAATAGAGAAGCTAAACGGTATTAGATTGGGATTCGCTGATACGCACCTTAGCTTGACTTACGAGTGAATGAGTATCGGTGATCAGATTGTAGTGTTGGCCCTTGCAAAGATAGCACTGTCGCCGAGCTTTTCCTGGTGAAGCTGAATCAAGTGAAGTCAAACGATGCAGATATCAAACGCAAACCATAAAGCAAACGCACGGGAACGTCCAAGATCAAGTTGCGACGATGCTCAAAGATTAGAGGTAATGTCAAGCTTTCATGAGTAAATTCACTCGGTCGTGACTACCTTTGGAATTGAAAAGTGAAATTAGATCTGAGAAGTGATCGAATCTGAAACCTTGACCGTTGTGTTTCAACAATATAAGCAAGATCTCACGAAAAGCTTTCGCAACTTCCTTCTAACGTTATTTCCTTCCGACTCAGAACTTGGTCTGATCTGCTTGTCTTCGACAATGTCATTGCTAAGCTTATACGCTAATCACAGGTACTGCATAGCCTTGTTCAAGCTGTTATACTATGCGAATATTGCGATGCCGTCGTATCCCCATTAGTATCTCGCTAGATCATGAGAAGGATGTAATCCATAAACACTAGACCTTGCTCCCTTCAGTGATGCGCCAATCGAAATCTCCATACTCCTTTCAATGACATGCCAATCGGAATTTCTTTCATGGTGCCGACAGTACCATCGATCTTCCTTCTTCACCTCCTGACTGTAGATTCTTTTCCGTCCATTCGTTCAGCTGGCACACTAGGGCCTGCTCACGTATACTCATACGATACGGACTCCACCACGAGCGTTGCAAAGCGTACGAGCACAACGATGATTGCAGAGCGCAAGAGTGCTGGACCTTCCAGAGTGTTTCCGTTCTCCGTGAGATCGCTTTTTCGCTCTTGTCGAGCGAACTGATAACGTGAGATCTCAATGTAGGAATACCCTCCACTAGCGCTTCCAAGTTGGAGCATATCACTGCTATATATCCTCCGACATCCATGAGTCCTTCGACATGGGCATGAAGGTTGACGTAGCAGGAAACGTCAGCTGCCACTTTTTTAACAGAGTCGTCGATATAATTAACAATGTAGTGAGAGATGATCATGGCTCTGATCTCCCATGGAAGAAGAGCGACGCGCTCCATTGTTGAACTAGCAATCTTAGTAGAACTCGAGGTAGTATTAGTCCGTAGTTTGACTTACCAGCGAGGGAGGGTCATCATGCAATCACAATGCAGAATTGGAACGATGTGTTCTTAATTGTGCTGGGAATGGGGTGAGGGATGTCGATTGAGTGAAGATTACCTGGAAGACTTGTGGTGTTGACGCAGGAGATAGGTTCTCTTCAAAAAGAAGAGGACACAGCACTAGGCGTGATAAGTGAAACGAAGCAGATGTTTTGACCGTTTTCATTGTCGGCTCGTGGATTAGACGTGATGCGAGACGTTGAGCAAACCTGGAAGGAAACTGCTAGGCACGTCTCTAGTCAGAACAACATGACTCTGTTTCTTCACACTTGTAACTTCACACTTGCGTCTACGTGTCTTCAATGTTATTTTTACATCTCATCCTCTCATGCTCTCATCTGACCTTCACCTTTACCCGTTAATATTGACACTGTTGTTTCTTCATGCTGGTTCTTCCGTTAAGTTCTCCACGTTCGTTTGCTTATGTGTGTTCCCGTTTGCTACTCTACGTCTACTCTTTCACGTATACTTACGTCTGCTTCTTCACATCCGCTTGATTCAGCGAGGTCTGGTTAGATCATGTCTATAAGTCCTCCTGCACATGTTTCTCTGCAGCTTCCTGCTTGTCTTCTGCAAATTCACCATAGGATGACTTTAGTTCTTTACACTTTACGCGTCCTTAGTGTCTGCATCTGCTAATCTCATTCTCTCATCTGACTTTTATCTTTACACATTAATATTGACACTGTTGGTTCTTCGCGGTTCTCTATGGCAGCTTTTCCACGTTCGTTTCTTTACATCTATTTATCATTGTTATTCTACGTCTTCTTTTTCAAGTAGAATCTCTCGCCTTTGCTTATCCACATGCGTTCCTTTCTGTGAGGTTTTGTCAAATCATGTATGGGAGTCTCCTGTACCTCTACTTCTCTAGCTCCAATCATGTTTCCTGCAGCACATTCGACGTCCAGCATATTCTCCCCAGTTCATCGTTTTGGAGGACATGTTTGCAGGAAGGCGTGCTGCAGCCTTCACGTACTCGACACGAAACAGCAGAAGACGGGCTCATCTGACCTCAAGAACGAATGACTTGGCTTCTGATCGCGCTATTCCATGCCGTTACTGTGAAGAAATATGCCTTCGAACAATGGAAGAACTTTTCGCTTTGATGCTATTGGCAAGACATCGAACTGAAGAAGCTTATCATGTTTGACATAGAACACAGACACGACAGGCTTTCCAGAGAAGCACCTCGTGAGATCTCGATACAGTCTCTGCTGACCACGACTGTCGCCCTACTCCTAGTTGTCATTGTGTCAGTGGTCTTTACCACTTTTCGCATCCGACTCCTGCTGCCATGCTCCGGCGAGGCGCAGCAAAAGAAGTGAACAGATCAAAAAGGGTAAAAATGAAGCCATGTTCAACGACACCTGCGGTTGTCAGTCAGTACGTGGAAGATATATTATGGTGGTTGAAGTAGCTGACCTGTGTGATTCGAACACACGCTCCCGAGGGAAATGCCTTAGGGTTTAGTGTTGACGTATCAACAATTCCTTCATACTATAGTATAGCAGGGCCTGGAAGTGTGAATTAGCATGTGATTGAGAGTTGGGACTCCCGAAGGGAATGCCTACATCGCGTTAACCACTCCGCCAAAGTGCCGGTTGTGAACAATGATTATATAAGCACACTTCGATAATGTAATACATGAAGTGTCAACCAAATTCAGTCGATGAAGGAGGAGGAAACAGCATCAAGTGGGCAACCTAATACATATATATATATTCGAAACGATGTAGTGCGGTGAAGAGGACGTAGCCATACATACTGAACGAGTTGGAAAGTTGCTATCATATAAGACCGAAATAGAGCAAAGCTGCGATTTGAGAGCTGAGCATTCTGATTTCATAGTACACTTATTGTGTGATCTGCCTCGAAGTTGAGCATGTCTGTTTCGTGGCTGTTCCTGACGTGTGCTGAATTTGATAGTACTTGAATCAGAGTATTACTACATGTTCTACTACTGCTCGTACTTTTTACCTTAAGTTGGGCTATTGACGTGCACCCTGCTCACATGCTTTTAAAAGTGTCAACAACGGCTGCGACATATCTGAAACAACAAAGTACAACTACAACATTACCAGGTAAACCTCAGCATAATCTGTAAGCAAGCATAGTGAGGGATCACAACATATAGCTCACTCTCCGTACCTCCTTCAATTAAAGATCTTCACCATACCGGCCACCATGGCCTCATACTACCAACCAACCCCTCAACCTCCCTCCCAATCACCCTACGGCCAACCAGCACAAAACCTCCAGTTCTACTCCTCTTCCTACGCTACAGCCCCAGTATCCGGCCACTCCACTCCCTTTCAGGCAGGCTACCCAGGCACATCTACCTCCAATGCTTATGGCCAATCCTCCTCCTCCTTCGGCGGTCCCAGTGGCTTCGCAGGCTTCGCCGGTGTCCCAGGCGTAAGCGGGCGCATGGGCGAACAAGGCGGGTTGCGCACAGGAATTCTAGCAGCATTCGGCACAGAAGGATACGACGGCGAGCCTCCATTGCTAGAAGAGCTGGGCGTAAACTTTGGACACATCAAGATGAAGACACTGACGGTGCTGAATCCATTGGCGAGGATTGATCAGCATATCATGGATGATTCTGATCTGGCTGGGCCGATAATCTTTTTCCTTGCTTTTGGGTTCTTTTTGCTTTTCGTACGTCTCGACTATGCATACCGCCGTGAACAAGCACAGGCATACTAACACAACCTGCGCAAACAGTCAGGCAAAGTACACTTCGGCTACATCTACGGTCTCGCTCTCCTCGGCAGCACATCCCTCCACGCCATCCTCTCTCTAATGTCACCACCTCTCGACCCCAACAACGCACCTCATCCCGCAAACAACCACCCCTCCACACCCGGTCACTTTTCGTCCACGCTCACCCTGTCTCGCTCAGCATCCGTGCTGGGCTACTGTCTACTGCCACTCGTGATGACTAGTCTGATTGGTATTGCAGCGCCAATGGATACGTTGTTTGGGTATGTGGTCACGACGATGGCTATTGTGTGGTGCACGTACAGTTCGAGTGCTATGTTCTGCGTGGTTGGCAGGATGCAGCGGATGCGGGGGTTGGTTGCGTATCCCCTGGCGTTGTTTTATGTTGGGTTCGGTAGGTTTTATGGGTTGGACATGTTGCTTAGAGGACGTTGTGGCTGACGGTGTTTCTACAGGAATCATGAGCATCTTTAGCAGTAGAGGGATGGGAACGTTGGAGAAGGTTGCGAAGGGTGCTTGAGGATGTTGGGTAGAATTCATGCTATTAAGAGCACGAAAACAGGGCAAGGAGGGAGGAATGGCGGTCAACTACTGACTCCGTTTCAGTCCAGGACGTCTTCGCTCGATGCGTTGGCTTGCGACGCTCGAAAAGGTCGGTTCGCGGGTCATGTCAGATACAGTGCTCACCACGTACACTACCACTATCATATCATAGAGAGTCGCGATGGCAGTTTATCGTCGAGTAGGCTTCTAGGAGATCAGAGAGAGTTCTCGAGCTGCAAATTCGCTCGTCCAGCTGGAACAGACGAAGGAATGCTAGATGAGAGATGTAGAGCAGAAAATGAATGTTACGAATTTGATCAGAAGGCAGTATCATTCAAGTATACAGGATCCAGTTATCAACATACTTATTCCATATACGTAGAGTTACTGTTTCTGCGTTCCCATTGAACTTCTAATATCTCCTACAATCAACCTCTACCAACAACAGGCAACCCCCTATCCCTCAACTCCCTCTCAATAATCTTCCATCTACCGACTTCCTTCTCCTTATCCACGGGCGTCTGCCTTCGTCCCTTGATGACCACATTTCCCAATCCTTCCAGTTTACCCGCACCAATCAACGTCTCAAACAACGTCTTTGGTGGAGGCGGCACTGCAAGCAGTGACACCAGATCATTCACCGTCTGACTCTGATGAATAAAGTTATCAGGGACTGTACGTCCGAGGAGACGAGTAAGTCGTTTCGTTATCTGCGACGTTGTTAGTAAAAGATAATCACAAACCGATATGCTCAGGGCCAAGGTACTCACTGCAAACTTGACCTTCATATCCTCCAACGGAATCTGCCTCCAGCTTCTGCCCCAACTCGCAATCGTCGCCTTAAGCTCGGCTTCCCTTCTCGAATCTAACTCCGACGCACTCGAAGCAGTGTCCACAATCTCCTCCTCGAGATCTAATGCCGCCTCCAGCTCGTCCGCAAACACAGTCGGTGCACCGGCTTTTAGCACGGCTTGCTCAGTCGCAGCATCTGGATATGAGACGGAGACTGAGCCTGTTTCGTTGTCGTATGAAAGTGTTGCCTGGATAGCGGCTGACGATGGCAAATCGCCGATGTGGTAGTTTTTGGAGACGCGAGGGGTGCGGCCTGCGCCGAGAGCAGCGAAGACTTCGGTTGTGGCGCGGTAGATTGCGAGGGTGATTAGGGTTGGGTTGATGACTTTGTTGTTGATGTTGAGGAATCTGTTGGTGGGAAGAAGTTCGGTCAGCCATTCTTGCCTTCTTCATAGCACACCAGGTACTGCCAGAGCAATATCAATCAACCGGGCAATGCCGTCTCTTGCTCTGTTCGCACGAAGTGAAGGATCCCAGAACTCACCCACTAAACACCTTCCTCCCCTCATCCCACTCCTTCTCACCACCAACCATCTCCAATCCCTCCCAAGTAGTCGCCGGCACATAGTCCTCATGCGTCGGCGCCTGCTCGACCTGTGACTGCAGCTCCGCCTTATCCTGCCTATACTGATCTTCCGCCATTCGCCTTGCGATATCCACATCTTCCAATTCGCCTTCTTCTAATGGTGAAACCGCAGACTCTTCTGTAACTGGTGCTGGTCGAGCATACGGGTCAGCAGCGCCGGGAGGAGTGTCTGTGCCCCATATTCTGCGGCGGGTGCGTTCGAGGAAGTCGGGGTTAGAGGTTGGTTCTGCTGGTCGAGGGCGTGCTAGACGGAGTGTGGTGGTAGTAAAACTGCGGCGGGAGGACGAGGTGGATTGATGTTGGCAGAAGAGGCAGATCGTATTAGGCCATGATGGCTTGGTGGTGCTGGAGTATTCCGCTAGACGCGGGAGGGTCGATATACGTCGCATTGCTGGTTGTGTATGAGTTTGGGGATGGATTATAGATTTGATGTTTCAAAAGTTCAATTGGGGAAGAAGCAGCCAAGCCTCGGGCCGATATGTGCCTGCTCGAGAAACAAAGCATAGAGTAAGATAGTATAGAGTGAACCAAGTATTACTGCGGGTGAACCATAATGTATTCATGATATGCTGAAGCGTAGCATTGAGGGTCTTTAGTCATGAGTATCTTGCCTGCGTAACCCACTACCCAACGCGCAATGTCCATGCGACGCATCATCTGTAGCCCTTGTCTGCCCAAAACCTCCCCTACCGAATGAGCTCTACTCAGTTCCCATGGCCTTTGTTGCATCCCTATTAGCTATGATCAGGTCTCTTATTCCATGATAGTCTGAATGACTGTTCTTCCTGATTCAAAGCTTCAATTGGTTCCTGGTTCCTGCTTGCCAGCCGCTGTAGCTCCACCGAAGCCATATCGCTGAGCTGAAGCAACGTCCTTACTTTGCGATCGACTATGACTGGAGCTCTGCCCATCCGAAGAGACCTCTTCGACATGTTGCGAGCCTTGACCGTGTGCCAACTCTCCCTTGCCAACCATTGCACCCAAGCTCTGAAAGTTGAACATAGGCTCGGTCCCCAGACTACCTGAAGCGTCTTGACCTTGGCCAACTGGAAGGTTATGTCCACTATGATTCGGAGATGCATCGAACGATGCTCCATTGGTGAATGAGCCCGGTGCAGAATCGTTAAAGGATGAAGCCAGAGAGGACGCATCAGACATATGACGTGGAAACGCCCGTGGAATAGGCTGCGGAGTGCTTTGGTCCAGGTTCGCTCTGCTTACCTCAAGGTACCTCTGAGGGTCAAATCTAGGTACAGTCGTAACTTCGGTGTTGAGTGTCGACGTGGGTTCAGTAAGTGGTACAAGGCCAGCTGCGCTAAGTTGGGCGAATTGAGAGTTTGCATCTAGTGCTCTTGCCTTGCCCTTGCCATCATCCGAGGGACTACTGGGTCCATGCGATGAAGCAAGACTGGATGGTGTTACAGCATAGAAAGGGGCATTGCTGCTCCCACCTTTCTTGGCTGCTTTGTCTGCTTTCTTCTGCTCCTTCGCCTTTGCCTTTTCGTCCTTCTTAGCCTCCTTCGCAGCTGATTTCTCCTCCTTCTTCCTGCGGTCTTCTTCTGATGCTAGACTTTGGCGGATAGCTTCCATAAGCATAACTTCTTCAAGGTCTTCTCCTCGTGATCGATTGCGGCCGGCCGCTTCTCGAGCTGCTCCTTGTCGTTCTAGAATACTGAGCAGGGCTTCCATGTGCACTGGTGTACCTTCCGTGCCTGGTGTACCTGCACCACTCTCATTGTCAGTCAGGATGAGATTGTCACGTCTTCGGCGTCTGCCCAGACCAAATCTGGATGACGAGCTCTCGCCAGTACCAAGAAGATATGCTGCATTGTGCAATGCTGTCGCCGCAGCTGCTCGTCGAGCTTGATGCGATCTAGCATCTGCGAGTTTCTTTGCCCAATCAGGTCGAATTCTGTCTGTGGTGATTACTTGTGAGTCCTTAGCGGATAGCGAGGTAGCCCGCTTTCTGTTGCCGTTGACTGCATTCTCTGAGGGTGGACCCAATGAAGCGGACGATGTCATAGCAGAGGCTTGTCTGACAAAAGATGCTGACGCGCCACGCTGGTTGTTCTGGCTTGCATAAGCCAATCCTCTTTTAAATGGAGGTGAGACATATGACACCCCAAACTCAGGTTGCTTGCAGAAGGGACAGGTTGCTGATTCTGACACCCATTCACCTTCATTCTCCGGATTTGGTGTCTCGACTGGGACTGGCACGCTTGGATCTGCATGCTCTGGTGGATGTGGGTCAGGTCGTTTGATTTGCACGAAACATTCTGAACAGATGGGCTGATTACAACATCGAGTCTTGTTGAGGTATGGCGGGTAGTACAAAAAGCAAATAGGACACTCTGATGCGTCTTTATAGAGGTAAGCTTCCAAGGGTTGTCCATTGACCATTGGATCGTTTGGCAGCTGTATTTCTTGTGGTGTAAGGTCTAGTTGTGAGTTGTTCTTTGATGATGAGAGTAGTGAACCGAGTGTAGACGATCTTCCACGAAACATTGTTGGCGCTGAGGATGATATTGAGCTATTTTTCGAGAAGATTGAAGTCGACGTCGAGGGCTTTGAGGACGCTTCCGTGCCTGAAGCGTGGCGCAAGGCGATTGGCTGGGACGTTGTTGTAGAGGGTGACGCAGGCGACTGGTAATCTTGCGGGATCTCATCTGGAGCTGGGATAGGTAAACCTCGAGCTGCAGCAACGAGTTGATGCTCAACCCACTCATCACAGTGATCATCAAGCCCTCGCCAGAACGGTGCAAGTCGGCGCTCGAGCTACACTCATCAGTATACTTGACCAAAAACGGAGGACGTCCGGAGATCTCTTACCATAAGCTGCCGCACCATAGGCTTGCTGAAGTCTTCTGGTCCAACATATACTCCCAGAGTCACGAGATAACCACCATCAATACTCTCTTCTTTCAGACTACGTTCCCTTTCTTTCGCCCTTACTGCACGTTCTTTCTCTGCTTTCCGAGCATCCCGTTCTGCTCTGGTCTCTTTCCTGGGTTCTAGTGCTGGATCTCCACTTTCGGTAGGCGCTTGCCGAGCACTTCGCTGTCTTGTGCTTGATGAATGTTGACGTCGATCCACGCTGCCTTGACTGGCAGCGCCATCCGGTGCTGTTGATGGGCCAGGCTGCCTCGAGCCAGTAGAACGAGGTTCGCCGGGCGCACGTGCCTCTTTAGTTGAGCTATTGCCCATTGTGAAACATGGAGGAGCTTACAGTCCTGTGGTAGAGTAATGAGAAGAGATGAAGCGGAGCAGTAGGCTTCGCTCGAAGTGCACGTGCTGAGTGGGCAGCTATTGAGATAAGCTGAGGCTGTACGTTTATGCTAATGTGATATAATCGTAAGATGTGATGGCGGATACGCTTTCACGGACAGGAACGATATGTGCGATAGACCAGCTATATGTATGTTCGTACTGGTACACGCCAGCGTTAAGCAGTGAAAGAAGTTGAGACCAGACTGAGCAGGTTGTATGAAGATACAGATTGTAAACGATAAGACGCGGGTTGGAAGGCAACGACGACATCAATGCCAAGACCCCTTTTCTAGCTCAAATGCGTGAAATAATTGCTCTATTTGTTACATCTATATGTCTAATATCTATGCCTTTCTGTGCTGATTCACATACCCGGGACCTGGAGATGGCCATACATAGTTGTACAGATCTCCATATATATCCTTGATGCCATCCGCCATAAGTGCAACAGTCTTGCTTCTTGATATACTCCACTGGTGATCCTTCTTCCACCGACCTGCAGGAACAGGCACCAGTTGTTGGTCCTCCATGCCATCGAGTATACTTCGCCATACCTGCATCGTTCTCGTAAGCTCTGCATCATTACTGACGCCCATCACGCTCACGCCGAGCTTGCCGCCGCCGACCTGTTCAACAGTTTGTCGCCGATATGGCACACCCGCGGCCGGCTCTCCTCGAGAGCCAACCACACCTCCCTCCAGTAGCCATCTCTCCAGCGCATACCTGATTGAAACAACCTCGATGGCATCCTCGTATTCTTCGCAGAAATCACTCGCCTGCTTCACCGCATCTTTCAAGACATCTCGACCTGGGTGCCAGCTAGGTGGGCCGACCTTGCGCAGCAAACCCATACCCAGAGGCGAAGCATTCGGCACCACGCCTACTCTGGCTGCCCTTAGCCTGGGTACACCTTCTGTGAGTAATGTCGTGTTTTGCACAGTAAAGTTGGCGTATGACATTACTGCATCCAGAGGCTCACCGGTCTCTACAAGGATGCGCTCAGCTAGTCGACATAGTGTTTCTATTGGGTATCCAGATATGCCAACATATTTGATTGTTCCTTCTTGATCACGTATCCGTCTAAGCTCTTTCACTGCAGTGACAGTCTCATCGTCTGATACGAACTCGACATCATGACAGTACACAACATCAAGATAGTTGGTTCTCAAACGCTGCAGACTGCGCTTGATACTTTGTCTTATCCACTCGGGAGAATAATCGAAAGATTCTCCTCCTATCCGTCCAACCTTTGTCAGGAGAAAGTATTCGGATCGAGGAAAGTCCCGGCGTGTCCGTTCGGAGTTGAGTGCTGCACCTAGTAGCTCTTCAGAAGGACCATAGTATGGCGAAGTGTCAAAAGCTCGAACACCTAGACTAAGAGTTTTATAGACGAGCCCCTCGGTATCAAGCGCAAAAGGATCGGCGTTATATTGGTGATTGAACGTGGCGCAACCAAAGATAAGAGGAGGAAGGATGTCTTGAAGTGGAGGATGCGGTATTCTGCCTGGCATAGTGTCTGTATGTGTCTGTGAGAATGACAATGGAGAGTCCAGGAGTCTAGCAGTGGGAGATAGAGCGAAGATAAAAGATAGCAGGGCAGGCAATGATTATCGTAAACTACATTATGTCAACACGGAGGAACCTGAATCCACTAGATCGTAGATCGGCGGGCCGCTGCTCAACCGTTAACGCCAAGTCTGGACTCATGCATGTATAGCTTTGCATGTCAGGGCTGCTATTCGTTCATGAGTATGGGATGAATCCTTTACAAAGGATGAAGATCAAAACGAGCAGCATCTAAAGATTCCCTTGGAGTTCGAGTTCTCCAGAAACTGATCGAGGAAATGAGGATTTCGTGATTGAGGCTGGAGATCCACCAATATTAAGGTTTGGACCCTTTTAGGACGTACTCCGATCGGGATCGAGCACGTGAGAAAAACTGTTCTGTCAGAGCTTTAACTCCAACGTGTTTCATCCGTGTGTCAATATCAAACAACCGAGTCCTCATTCATAATGGGTAACGACGGCGGCAGGTCAGTACTTCCACATACTCAGAGTCAAAGCATTCATATGATACTGATAGCACGACAGTATCCCCAAACGTCGCGAACTCGTCAAAGAAGCTGCTCGCAATCCAACCACAACTCAAATCAAAGAACTTATTTCCGAAAAACAAGCACATCACTGGTCGTATGACCCTCTTTCAAGCCGCCCACTCGCGCGTCCGATCGTGTCAGACTCTTTAGGTCGTTTGTTTAACAAGGATTCCATAATCGAGTTTCTGCTGCCGACAGATAGTGGCAACGAAGCAAGGCGTGCTGAGCAAGAAGATTTTATTGCTGGAACTGTCAAGAGCCTGAAAGACGTGGTAGAAGTCAAGTTTGAGGTTGAGGCTGATGAGAATGGACCACGAACTGGTAGTGGAAGAACAGAAAGATGGGTCTGCCCCATCACACGTCAGGAGCTGGGACCTGGACCGAAGGCAGTATATCTAGTCCCTTGCGGTCATGCATTTGCAGGAGCGGCTGTCAAGGAGATCAGTGGTGAGAGGTGCTTGGCTTGTGAGGAGTCATACGCGAGCAATGATGTTATTCCTATATTGCCGATGAGTGAGACGGATGTTGCACGTCTACAGATGAGGATGGCCACGCTAAAGGAGAAGGGTCTTGCGCATACGTTGAAGAAGGTCAAGGGCGGAAAGGGCAAGGGTGACAAGAAGAGAAAGAAGGCAGAAGTCGACGAGCGTGTGGTTACAAACGACGTGCCTGAAGAGGCTAGAACCGATGTTGAAGTCAAACCACCACAGGATGATGCTGTTTTCAAGGCAAGAAGCGAAGTTTCCACACCACAGCCTGGTTCCGGCGCATCAACCCCAAAACCGACTAATGGTATCAAGAATGCCGCAACAGCTTCTTTGACAGCTCGTGTGCTTGAGGAGCAGGAAGAGCGCAACAAGCGCCGAAAGATGGAGAGCAACAAAAACATCAACAGCTTGTTCACCTCTAGCAAGAATGGTGCCGGGGGAAAGAAGCCTCGAGATATTGACTTTATGAACAGAGGATTTGACATCTCATCGAAACGCTAAGCTACTCAGAAAATCACGATTTGGATAGATTGCTCTCTGTCCTTCCCACTACGTCAACGTAGTCAAGACGTCGACCGGGCGATCCGGGCTCGGACCATATATCTTAACTTCGATACTAGTCGTGGAATGATGCACAACTACTCCAGCACTCCAACACAGGACATCGCAGTACAGTGCGGGAGAGTGCAACTCATCCTACATTACGAAACACCTGAAATAGATCTAAGTAGCATGGCTTGATTTGGGCGACAGTTGTTTGCTACATTTGATAGCGGTATTTCGGCTGATAGTCTTTTGCTTTTACTTTGAGCCGATAATGTTTTGCTCAAACTGCTTCAGCACACTTCCTACCAGCCATAATCTCTTATGAAGACAGGTCTCTTTGCAATCTCTCAGACGCAGACTTACATACATTTTACTTACGTCCTTACAACCACGAACACTTACATATCACGCCCAAGCCAAATCTCAGTACTTCTACATACCCAGCACAATCTCTGTAAGCACCGCATCTAAACCTCAGCTCCACCATGCCAAGGATCATCATGCCTCCACCTCCGGTCAGCCTTACCTGTATACTGCCCGAGAGTACATTGACGACCTCATCAGAGCAGTAGGATGCTTCAGTGATGTACAGCACGAGAATCTCATTTCGTACGGGTTGCCCCGAGGTACTATCGAGCTTCGGGCGCTTGACTCATTCGAGGCCATCAGAGCAGGGTGTGCAAATGCACCACAATTGAGGGCGTTTATCCACGATCGTCTTGCTCTACATAGAATGGCTCTTGAGGAGGATTGGTTGAGGAATACCGCTCACTTCAGACGTGTTTTCAGAGCCGGTCGTCTGGATTGGCCTAAGGAGTATTGGCTGAAAAACGAAATATAGTACGTTAGGCGCAGTGTGGTTGATCGTGCTTGTCGGTCTCTGTCTATACCAGCGTGATGTTGTTGATTGTACAGCATACATACATGCGCTTGGTTACTAAAAGGGCATTCGGTTGCCTTACTAGCACTATCTACTTTGTCGAGACGCGGGCCTCAACCGTCAACGAACTTCGTGTTTCCATATCTCGGAGTGCACGGTTGCATCTTTCTTTAAGTGGTTCTATCTCACCTGCAGAGCACGAAGCACGAAGACGCGTTTCAGATCCTCAGTCTCTTGGCACAAAACTAGCTCTTCACTTTTGGATCTTCCCATTTCGATTCGACCCGTTTACAGATCATCATCTTTCTTCTTCCCCCGGACTCTTGCTTACACCTCTACATGCGCTGCGCGACCTCATCTTCAGATTAATACCATCTACCGTTCCACATTCGCCTGTGGGTCTCATCTCTCACCTGATCCCCGTTCGAGCAGATACATTTGCCAAGTTCGTGGCCCAAATGTGCCGCGACCTAGGAAATTAAGCTGACAAAATGCCAGCTCAAATTACGCGAAGGGATTATCACAATACCAGACCAACATCACCAAAAAGCGATGGATACAGCAAGGATTCCCACCTTAAGGCAAGGATTTCCAGTTTAGGGAAAACCAATTGAAACACTACGGACAACATGACTCAACGTGTCATTCCAGCAACCAAAACTCGAGCTTAGGAATATCTGTGCGTCTGGTCGTGGTTGATTTACTGAGTTAGCATAATGACAACTTCTGGAAACATGCTTTTAGCTACCATCATAAATGGCAAAGTATAAGCACTTTCGCTGGAAAACTAGACGCCGCTCAATCAACAAGTATTTAAGTGGTATATATTCCTTGTTTCAGCCTCTCTCTGTTCTTTTCTTTTCTTTTCTTTTCCTCTTTTCTTCCTCATACTTTGATTATCACGCCAACGGGCTCTGAACTTCAGCGTCAACGAATTGAACCTCGTCTTTGCACGGACACCTAGAGTCCAGCATTAGAAATAGGACTATAAGTGCAGTCTCGTGAAGCACACCAAGTCAATGTATCAATCTAACAACACGGCACTTCAATCCAGAGAAACGATGTCAGTCATATTACCTACAAAGATAATGTTGGAGATCATCCCACACTACATCGAAATACTGATCGAGGAGACCGGCATCTTGACGGTAAAGGAATATGACTCTATCAAGCAAGGTGTCTTCGCTTGGCCAGAGATCCGAGACCGCGCGCTTTCTGTGCAGGCTGCTGTTCGCAACCTAAAGCTTGTCCTGCCAGCATACCATGAAATTATACAGGACGTGATGCTCAATGCTTACAGAGTGCCCAGCACAGAATACTATGACTTCCTTAAGAAATATACAAAGCGCCACAGCTGCTATGTTGATCGTGGCAATACTGCCTTCCTTGTGGAGTGGAGACGTCCGGGGACAAACGAGGACACCACGGGCTTACTTACGCAGGAGCTTAAATTCAGGCTAATCCAACACATGTACACGGGGATCATGTTCAGAGATAAGGCTGAACGAATTGTAGCGGAAAAATTACATGAGATACGCTGCTGCTGCGCATCGTGGTGGTCCAGCCCCTATGGCCTATATCCAGAGCCGAGAAACGAGGAAAAAGGCTGCCGCGCCTGTCGAACCTTCTGAATGATTGTGGTGGATCGACGGCGAGTTGCAAGTGTAACACTATTGTTTGACAACATGCTTTTAGCTACCACAAAATGCCAAAGTATAAGCACTTTCGCTGGAAATCATTGTATCAGATCTGAGTTTCAAGCTTCTTTCTTCTGTTAATCCTCCTCCCACGACGCTTGGAGGTGACGGGGATTTGGCTGGTGAATTAGTCCTTGAAGGGAAACCATGGATGGCCTACTTAGCTATATCTTGAGTCTGGTCTTCTGGAACCCATTTCCAGTCCACGTGTAAGGAGGCTGAGACTATGGTTAGTCTGTTGCACGACCGTATGAGCACAGTTGTCCTTGAAGAACTTCTTCCGCAGCCGCAGCAGCAAGCAACAGTTGCTAGTACACGTACGAATGGCCTTTGATGGGGTATAGTCCTCGAAGTGTCGAGTCGCCCAAAGTAAATCACCCTTGAATCCCAGATAAGATCAAGAAGTAGAACTGGTGAAAAGTTAGCTAAATATGTCCTCGAACCATGATCTGAGCTCAAGGTCATGAACTACCAAGTCTTGCTCCGAACCTTTCACACGACACATTGACAAAATGTTGCTGGGCAACTCAATCGTGCAAAATTTTCCTTCGTGCCCACGATTGTGCTTTCGAATGTTATGTCGCTATTATCTTGCGGAACCATCTCCCGAGCGTTCAAATTGGTCTTCAGGTCAATCGAAAGGTTCAACACGACCTATCACGAAACCCACAAGCCCTTCCTCAATCGATCACAGCTCACAAAGCTTCACATCAAAGCAAATGCAGTCAAAATCAGAACTTATGATGCCTATCATTACCCTCCCACACGAAATCAAGCTTATGATAGCAGAGCAATACATCAAAGACCTGATCGAACAGATTGGCAATCCAACACAAGGCGAATGGGTACTACTGGAACAAGGGCGCTTCGTACGGTTTCGCAAAAAGAAACGCATCCAGCTCGTTCTTGATGGTATCATCAACCTCATCCACGCACTCCCCGAGCTGCGAGAAGACATATGCCGCTTTCTGCTTCGTCTCCGCGATGCTCAGAGACAAACCTGCACGGATTGGCTTCACAGGGCGCGGGCAGAATGGACTACTCGCCGAGTGTACACACTACTCGAATTTTGGGCAGAGAGGCTGGAATATCTTTCACTCAAGGTCAGATATCATGTCTTGCTTTATGTTTGTGTTACAGTGTTCCCTGGCTGGCCGAGATATGTGGCTGTGACGCAGAGGTATACGACTTTGATGGTGGAATGCCTGAGTTCAAGTCGGCAGATTGAGGTGGCTCGGGGTCGACGTCGGGCTTCGATATAGTGAAGAGCTGATTTCGAATATTACTTGAAAAAGTGAGGTGTAGGCTTGGCACGCTCTTCTTTGTTTAACTCACTTTCATTCAATGGCTCCATTCCTCATCCTTCGCCAACATACTTCTACCATTCGAGATACATTCAACTGCCGCAAACTGTACAACTGGCCGGCTTCACAACCCCTAACAGTGTCACCGGTGTTTTGAGACTGGTAAGAGCTTTTTGTTTTGGGAACAAGCTGGTAAGAGCTTTGTCGTACTACAAGATTTGCATCCGTTCCTAACAGCCCGCCTCAGGTGTGCTCTTCTTATCACGCCATGCGGCTTACCGTCGAGAATGAGCTTCTAATTGCCAAAAACTATATCGAACGGCTCCTCGAGAATGAGTACCAGCGCATGTTTAACAGCGGATTCATTTTTTCGGTAGTCAACTGCGCGAGCAGTGATGTCAAGAACTCCATCATTGCGGTGCCTCATCTGAGATATGAAGTAGAAAAGCTTCTAACGCCATATCACGATGCATCGTACACAGAGTACATGCGCCATTGCGAGCATGAAGTGTTCTTGGCACTCGATGTCTCCTTTTTCGCTCTTCGACACACTCTCAACACAACATCATTCGAGATCTTCACCACAATCAAGCAAAGAGTGTGCTTTGCACAAACATTCAGCCAAAGCTCCATCAGGCCATCAGACAAGTGTCAAAGGTTCTGGCCTGAATGTTCGCACCACCATGCCACAACTACCCCTCGAGATCAAAATTATGATCTTCGATCACTATATCACAGCCATTATTACAGAAGACCGCAACCTTGACCTCGTTGAACCACTGCAGCTCAGAGTTTACCGCGACAGACGCGTTTCTCTTGCTCTTATTGCCATGAAGAATCTGCATAGTGCCGTTCCTGATTGCAAGAAGGAAATTAGACATCTAAGTTACAGGCATTCGAAATCCGCCTATAATGCATGGTGTGATTATCGCGACCAACTACTTGCAAATACGGGTCCATAACAAGCTTTACAATAACGGAAGAGGAGAAACTTCTTAGGGAGACTTTGCTCCATGGGTGTTTGCTTGTTGATTTGAAGACTCTAGCACTTCCAAGCGTGGAAAAAGCCATGAGTGATTCGAGTAGCACCACCCACTTTCAAGTTACCGAAGCCAAAACTTCTCTTTAATGCTCTTTTTAACAGATCAAACCGGTGAATACCTTATGAATGTATTCTTAAAGAGCGTGTCCAACAAGGGAAGAAATCACGTCACGCGTCTCTTCTTGGCACTGATTGCACAGCACATTCTTGGCAAGGTCTTGGTGAGGTGGAAGGAGCTTGAAAGTAGGATTGGGTATCGAGGGCAAGCGCAGCAAGGGTGAAGCTCAGCAAGCGGAGAGCATATCAGACACTAGAGAAAAAGTATGAGACAAGCTCGGCGATAGACTACGCCATCCCCTCGTCTCATCAAGCACAATCGACTGCGCGCCACCAAATAGTGTATGTGAAAGCTGCAGAAATCATTTTTACCTCAGAACAACAATACATTCACAAATCACGCAGACAATGCGTCACGTATCATTCCCGCTCGCCTAAAACCCACCACCCTAATCCACCTTCGGCAACTCCCCTCCCAAATCCTCACCCACTCACTGCCTTCAACCTCAAACGCCCTACAATCCTGAATGACGAAATCATCCTCGTTTACTCCGTCCCGCCCGGATTGTGCTACGCATGCATCGTAGCCCGGTGCATCGCAACATCCTCTCGTTGCAACAAGGTGCTAGATCTATCGTCCAGTAGCCTTTCAACCGTACCTTCGACGACGATTTCAGAGTCGAGGGATTGGGTGCAGTGCATTATGCCGGTATAGAGAGGTGCGATAAACTTGTTTCAGGTGATAGCAGCTGGCCTGAGACAATATAATTGATGGAGTTCGACGACAATATATGACGAGAAGAGGTGGAGCATCAGGAAAGACGACAATCGTAGAGGGGATACCAGGATGGAGGTAAGGAGACCACAGACTAATGCTGATGCAAGGAAGGACAATGCTGAAGAAGTGAGGACTAGTCGTTTCAGACTCCTATAAACAGGTAGTGAGGTCGTATATCAAAGACAAGGTGCTCCAGAGCTGCCACGCTCCACGCCAGTACCTACCGCTTGAATCCAATAGCCCGTAATAATACACAATTCTGAATCCCATCAACAGTCTGCTAAAATTCTTGCACCGACACCAACTCTCGATCAAGCAACCTCCTTAATCTCCCTCACACTACCTCCACTCGCCCTCCACCAAGCATCCCTTCCCCACCTAATCAGTCTCTCCGCCGCCGCCCCCGGCCTATCCAGCGCCGGTCTAATATCCAGATAGAAGACCGGCTCGCCCGTCGGCTCCGGCGGCGCCGAGTAATAATCAATCACATACCTGACCTCCCTCTTGCCCTCACCGCCTCCAACCCTCCTCTCCACAAACCAATCATGCCTATCAAACGGCATCGGTCCACCATATTTCCCCGGATAAACCCAGCCCATAACCTGCAACATGCGTGCCTTCGGCGTAACCTTATCACTCCGCCCTTCAAAGCGGACAAGCGTAGGCTGCTCAACTTTCTCCGCGCCTTCATTCTCAAACTCAATCATCGCGCCTGTTATGCTGCCCTCCTCACCATACCGCGACTCCCGCCAACCATGCGCAATACCAGGAGCGAATCTGCGTTCCCACTCAACAATTTCAGCCCATGCGCCTTCGTTGAGGAAATTGTGCACCGCGACCATGCTTTCGACGGCGTCTTGCGGCGTGTCGGTGAAGCCTTTGCGCACCATGGCGTTGTACATTTGTTGGGGCGAGGGATAGACCCAGTTGCCGGAGCCTGAGTCGGCGCCGCCGCGGGGGATGGTGGAGAGTTCGCGCTGGGTGGGGAGGTCGATTGTTTGGTGCGTGGATTCGCGGTGTTGGGCTAGGTCGGAGGGCATGTTGTTGAGTGGGTTTAGAGCGGCGAGGGTGGAGGCGGGGGAGGGCCGTTGGGAGGTGGATGGGGTGGTTGCTGGTTGTTGTTGCTGTGGAGGTGTGGATGTGGTTGGATTGGTTGGTGGTGGCGAGGTGGATTTTGTGAGGGCGGAGATGGAGGTGCTGCTTTTGTGCATTGGGCAGCCAGGCTGGGAGGAGTCAGGGCTGGCGAGTAGACTTAAGCGTGGTGATATGGCTTACTGGAGGGGTGGCGGCTACTGGGCTTACTGGAGGGTGGTTGGTAGGAACCACCATAGTAGGGACTTCTTCATCCCAAAACCAACCCATGTTGTGTGACGTTAATGGAGATGTGTGATGTACTGTATGATATGATGTGCGACACAAGTATGAGCAGAGAAGATGTTGTTGTTTGCGATTAGGAATAGAACAGGATGGATGGACTCTTATCGGACGATGTCGTCAATTTGGAATCAAGGGCAAAATTCTTTAGAAACATGGGGAACTCAAAAGCGGCTTTAATGATTACAGCATACTTCTTAGAACTGTCTGCTATGCAACCACTACATAAACGAAGTCAACCCACGCTCCAACAGAGAAGACGGTGCTACATAGGAAAAGCCAGTAAAGTTATCGTCAATACTCTTGCCCAAAAGACTGCTCTCTTGTGGACTCATTGCCAAGTTTGTAAACTCCTCCCCAAAGTTCTCTGCTGCAGCAGGATCGGTAATGATAGGCTGGATTGGAGCCTCGACCTCTCTATCTGCAAGAGCTTTCCAATCGATCCGCCGGAAGAAGCGATGTCCTTTGATGATTGCCATGTCTTTAGGCATGTTACCACCGAGGCGCTTTCGGGGTTCTTTGCGTAAGAGTCTTGTCAAAAAGTCTTTGGCATCTGGTGAAAGATAGTAAGGTAATGCTAGCTTGCCATGAACGATCTTTTCTTCTGTCTTCGCGTGGTTGTTGGATGAGAAGGGTGGACTTCCAGTCAACAAGTCATACCCCAGCGCACCAAGTGACCACCAATCGACTGCAGCGTCGTATGATTTGCCTTGAACAACTTCCGGCGCCATGTAGTCGATCGTTCCCGAGACAGAGTTGCAGCGGCTCTTCTCTCCGTCTTCGTCAAGAGCAACCTTTGACAGGCCAAAGTCGGTCAGGAGAAGGTGACCTTGTGAATCGAGAAGGCAGTTCTCCGGCTTGAGGTCACGATATACAACACCGAGGCTGGTGTGTAGAAACTCAAGTGCAAGTACCATCTCTGCCATATAAAACGCTGACACCTCTTCCGTGAAAGTCCTTTCCAGTGCAAGGTGATGGAAGAGCTCACCACCTTGCGCGTATTCCAGAATGAGATAGAGTTTTGCTTGATCCTGGAAAGCGTAGAATAGCTTGACAACAAACGGATGACGGTTGACACTTTCCAAGATTTGCCTCTCCGTCTTTGCTTGTTCTACGAGACGTGACTGAACGGTGAGAGAAGCCTTCTTCAGCTGTTTCTGCGCAAATAGACGTCCTGTAGAAAGCTGCTTGACCAGAATGACTGTGCCGAATGCACCTTTTCCCAAACACTTCACTTGCTCAAAGTCGGCAGCGTTCATCTTACGATGAGGTGTATCACGCTTTTCGAGCTCCATAAACTTTCTGGTGAATTCGTTCAAAGGTCTTGGTTGAGTATCCGCAGAGGCGAAATCTCGAACAAGTGGGATCTCATAGCTACCATGATCTTTCTGCGTCGGAGGACCAGAGTACGCTTCAGACTCGGGAGTAGAAATGTCAGAGCCTTGGAGACTGGGCTCGCGACTCATAGCTTCTGGTTGTAGGTGGAAATTGCTCAGAACTCGAGTGAGCGCGGATGGTCCCATCATCGGGCTCTGAGTCGCACTAGCAATAGAACGAGATGGGACAAGACGAGGACTGCACGCAGCTGACATATCTGATTCCTCCCCACCAGAAGTCAGAGGTGTATGGAAGCCTCTAGTGACTGTTGTTGCAGGTGCAGCTGGCTCCATTCCTCTCTTCTTTTTCTTTTTGGACGAGCTTGTAGGTTGTGCCTTCTTTGAACGAGGTACAATTGATCCTGATGGCAAGCGCTCCATGGTGGTTCCGGATCGACCAAGAGCAGATGATGAGCCATTCACTGCTGACAGAGGTTGTACGTCCTGACCAGACTCTTGAATGGATCGTTTTGTAGACATGGTTTTTGCTGTTTGATGTGGTTTTCGTTGGATATCGCAAATGCCTTGATGTTGTGTACTATCCGATGATGGGATTCTTTATAATTGCTTTCAAAGGTCAATAATGATATGTCGATTTGATTCTGCTAAGATATTACCGTCCGCCCTGTTATTCTTTCAAGGCGGACCTCGCACAAGTACAGCGACAACTGGGAAGGCGGTCACAGTGTCTCCAGGAATGGAGCAGCGTGATTTCGAGATTTGGGATTGAGCGCAGATCATGTGGGTGGTGTCAGTAGATGAGTTGGTGTTGCTGGACATAGGTGATTGAGGATTGGTGTAGTGGAGGTGTCGCTTGGTTCTTGCGACACTAGGTGATTCAGTCGAGGTTGTGTTGTGATACTGTGTGTTACGAGGGAGAGTGATGAGAGACAACGAGTGACGAAGGAAATTAATGGGAGAATGCACATGTCGATGTCATTAATTCTGGAGAGATTACTAATCAATCTTTTCGACATACAATTAAAACTATTTGTATTGGCAACGTCAATTGGAATGCCCATAGGAGGTATCTACACAGTTGTAAGAGTATGATCCAAAGGATATAGTCATTAAGAGTTGCTTGTGGTGTATCGCTAATATCGGACAAGGTCTGACAGAGCTGGAGCCTGTCCAGAAATCTGCTCGATCAACGACAAAAATTGCCCTTTCCACAATTTTGGAAGCATGGACAGTCAGAACGGATACCCTGCCGATATATAGGTGTCCTTCCCAGCGTATGATGCTGCCATAGGCTCCTGTGCTCGATCGCTCGCTCAGTCAGAATGTCTATGACATTTTTGCGAGAAAAATGCTGGTTTGCAAGATAATGTTATATGGTATATGATGCAGCCTCAACTATGTTGGTTCAATCAATACGGCGCTTTGGCGGGTTAGTTTCATCCCATCTTCTCTCGAAATGAGACCTCACTAACCCAAATTAGAGTGGTTAACGCGATGCCCTGCTATATATGTAGTAGTTACAAATGTTGATTAATAGTCAACTTTGCCAAGGCATTTCCCTCGGGAGCGTGTGTTCGAATCACACAGGCGTCGAGAGAGCATCTCAACTTTCTTGTCTTTTTCCCGGTCAGAAAGGCTGAAATAACAGTTTGTTTTGCGTCCTCCCTTTTTGCGCCTTTTCTGCGGCACAAAAGGCGGGGCATGGACTTGGTGATCGGTACCCTCTTGTAGCACTTCTCTCCAGCTTCAAAACAGTGTATTCAGAATTTTAATTGACCCAGAAATGGAGGGGCTATGCTGGAACAGGTGAGGTGCCTTTTTCGAGGTCGAGTGAAAGTCATTGTTTTTGTCTGTCAGATCTTGCTGGGCTTCGTCTCGCTGTGCTCAGTAACAACCTAGGTGGTAGACGGTACCATAGAGACTGTTGTCCGACTAGTATTGTCCCTCAGCAAGAAACCATTTTTTTCGTCAAATTTTGAGAATGCACATTATCTTTCTTTGATTGAAACATGCTGAGATACCATGCGCACCTCCACAAAGTCTGGGAATAGCTCCTCTTTCTGTCACTGTCACTGTCACAATCGAAGTCTTATAAGCTTCGTTAATGCTTCTAGCAACTCACTGGTCACTAAGACAAATTAACGACATGACAAAGACATGGCAATGTGACGGCACTTAGTGTAAGCCTTCAATGGACCTAGAAGGAGCAGTGGAGTACATAAGCGCTTTACCATGACAAAGAACAGGAATAATATAATTACAAAGACTAATTGACAAAGACCTTTTTGAGATTGTCAGGTTCTTCATTCTTGCAGAGTAAGTGTACAACAACAAAGGCACAGAGATGTATGCTACCACGTCAACACATTCACCGTTCTATCTGCCACCATACCGAGCTGCAGCACCTGTAGTGAAGTGTAGTCTATCGTCTGAGGTTCATCTCTTGAAGTCTGTTAAGCACGGCAACCTGCATATAGCTTGTTTGCCTGGTACCAACGTCTTTATACAGGATGCCGAAGCTTCAGCTCACTTCATGGTGCGGTCTCAGGAAATGGTTGCTTGCACGAGGGTTTGGAGACTCACTCCGTAAGGCTGTCTTGTCTTGTCTCTCTAGGTGTACTCCCAGTCTTCTTGAGCACTTTTTGGTTGCCATTGACTTTTCAAATCCCTGTACATTGGTACCTTGATCACTCTATATTGCAGAAGTGCTATGGCATGACGAGGATGTGACCAGCGCGATCTAGATACGGTGTTAGACATCACTTGGAGACGTGGTAACCCGTTGTACTGGATCTGCTGCGGTACATCCATCTTTCGTGACGTCTGCGAAAATCTGTAAGCTAGGCCCTGTTGATTTTTAATATGCTTTGGGTTGATGTAGTCTTGTTGTTTCTTTGATTTGAGGATGTCATACACCAATGATGTTAAGAGAAGGATCGCCAGCTTTTAGAGGGGACGTTCGGTGAATGCAATGAATGTTCTCTGCCTTTTACAATACCCTTCATAGTTCTCATTTTGATCATATCTTAGGCTTGATTGTGGTCACGCCCTTGTAGTTGTATATCTTCTTCATACATCATATGAACATCTCAAGCATCATAACCTCTCGAAGCTCTTACGACCTTTCTGGTCATATAGTCACGATCCGCCATTCTCCTTTCCCTTCAATTCGCAAAACGCCTTGAAGGTCACAAACTTCTCCCCCTTGCTCTCAAGCACACACTCTGCCGTGGCACCAACAAAGTACACAAATCCAGCGCCCAGTTCCTCCGTCTTGTTGCCCACGCTGATTGTGCCCTTTCCTTCTGTACAAATAACAATGCTAGGTCCATCAATACCTTCGAATGTTGCTTTTCCTCCTGGCGCTTTGATGTCCGTCTTGACGACACTGAATTCCTCGATTGGCGGATCATATAATAGAGCGCTACTGCTAGAGCTATACGCAGTCTTATCCAGCTTAACGTAAGGATAATCTGTCGGGTTCATCTTCTGGTCTTCGATGGGAGCATAGCTGTATGTGAGCATCCCTGTCAACGTGTCGACGTCTTTGAACTTTGGCGTGAAACCCGCGCGAACAACGTTATCGGAAGAGGCCATACATTCCATGATGTCTCCAGATAGGTATGCGTGAATGTCGTCGGCTTGTAGGAACATTGCTTCGCCTGGAGATAGCTTGACGTAGTTGAGGAAGAAGACGAGGAAGAGCCCAATGTCATCCGGGAACTGGCTATTGAGGCGCTTTACCAGCTGTGCCAGCTCTTCACCCGAGTTTGGACTTGGTCCTGCACCACCAGCGAAATCTTTTCCTTCTGTCTCTGCTGTTTTAATGAGGTCGGCGGTCGCGGATTTCAGGCGGTCGGCTGATTCAATGTCCGACATGATGGCGGTGAAGGCGGATTGTAGTGCTTTTTTGTTCTTTGATACGGCTGATTTGTCGGAGCTGGTTTCTTGACCTTTTACGCTTTGTATGAAGTTGTCGGCTTCTTTCTCGCCTATTAGTTCGCGGAGTGGTTTGACGGTTTGGAGAAAGTGAGAGATTTGGTTGAGTGGGCGGAAGCCGCATAGGCCGTCGAAGGGGGTGATTGCAATGGCCATCTCGGGCTTGTGGTTGTCATCTATACACCGTATGAGCGAACAGCTACTTTAAGAAAGAATTTCGTGATCAACCTTTGTAGTTCTTGGGGTCTTTCGAGTGCAGCTTCTCAGCGAGCTTCTTGTTCGGGTGAGCTTGAATGCTCAGAGCTTTGTTGATGGAGAGGACTTTGAAAAGGAAAGGCAGCTTGTTCGAGTATTTCTTGCTTATGTCATGGCCCATAAGCATTTGGTTCTCTTCGACGAGCTCCAGTAGTGATCGTTGTGTCTCGACGTCTTTTGAAGGTAATGAGGGGTGAGTGCCCATCCATAGCTAGGAAGCAGGTCGTGTCAGAGCTGTGTTACACGCGTAGACTTCGCGATAGCATACCTCGGCGTACGGCTTATCATTCTCTATCTCGAAGTTCGTGGCCGCCGCGAACTTGGCTGCTGCTGAGTCTTTCCCTACTTTGCCCTGTGATTATTAGTTTAGGAAAGTGTCATTGTTCGCTATATGCTGACCCATTCGTACGAATTGCAACCGCAATCTAACCTCATCAACGGAACGCGCATTTTCTATATATTGTGTATGAGGATGGAGAAGTGGCAGACAATGAGATAATTTTGCAAAAGATGAGACGACTCTGAAACGTCACCGAGGGGTAGGGGGGTTCATCGGGGCTTGTCTCCGAATGTCTTGGCAGTAGCTGAAACAACTGAGCGCATCCTCCACGATATCTCTTGCTTAGATCATGCTGAATTAAGAGTTCTACGAACAATGTGACGAGTTTGTGATCATGCGAAAAACTGGCGAAATCGAGTGATCACATCGTATCGCAAATATGGCAGCCAGAAACAGGCCGCGTGCCAACCTCATGAAGGAGGACAACTCTGATGAAGTTATGCTTTGGAACTCAATCCTAGACAAAATCAGACATGCAAGCGCACTCAATAAAAAGTACGAAGATTTGCTACCAAAATTCGACGCTGCAGAAGTAAAGCTGGTCACAAGTGATGGTATGTATCGCGATAGTCAGACACCTTGCTTTCCAGCTGATGAGTCCCCCAGGCGCGAACAATCTGGCAGCATTGACAGAGCTGGAAGCTCTACACCGGGAGGGACTAAAATACTCTGAAGACGAGCTCAAAATCTTGCATGAGGAACCCGATGACTTGATCAAAAACCTGGAGACACTGATCTCTGTCCGCGCAGCGTTTGAGAACGAAGCACCTCGACCAGCCACAAATCTCAAGTCACGGAATTTGAAGAGAAGACGTGACGAGGAAAACGGCACCGACTCACCTGCACCCACGCCGGATCCGACAACATCTGGCGCCAAGGCTGCAAAGGCTGCAAGTAGAAGTGGGAGTGTGGCGGCGAGTGTGAAGCAGGAGTCGGTTGTTGACACTACCGAAGGTGTGAAGCGTGCGTTCGAAATCTTCTTAAGCAGTAAAGCTATACTAACGATAGTATTCATAGCTGTAGCTGATAGATTGAGTCTACTCAAGGTAGGAGCAGAGGTCTTTTATAGGAACAAAGACAAGAAGACGGAAGGTGAAGGAATACTATGTTCCATCACAAGCATACTCGGAGAGGGCAAGCAACGACGGTAAGTCGCAGTGTATATACTGCACCACTCCATGATCTAACAGAATTCTCAAGCTTCGAAATTCAAGACGTCGAGCCCGAGCCAGACGACAGCGGTAATCTACCTGCACCATATCGTGCTTCAGTAAACAGTCTTGTGCCTATACCTCTTTCGGCTTCTGGTCTTGGGGAGTTTGCGAAAGGCAAACATGTATATGCTTTATATCCAGGTACAACGACTTTCTACAAAGCAGAAATGGCAGGACCTCTAAAGTCGAAGGATATGTGTAAACTGCGATTTGAGGGCGAAGAGGAGAGAGATAAGGAGATGGAAGTTGAGAGAAGATATGTGCTTGACACGAATCAAGTCAAATGAGTTTGGTTCATCATACTGAAATGCGTTCTGGGAATGGCTATAAGTGGTTGGGTATAGATTTCACATCGCTTCCTGAAATCCGGAGACTGCGAACGGGCTCTCTACAACGCATGGTGCTTTCAGACTGGCAAAGTTGGAGTGAGATCGTATTATTTCATTAAGCTGTACAACTACCTATTGTCTGCGTCATTATATTTTCGCTGTGCCAACCTGTCCTTTTCTTGTGTGCTTTCTTTCTCATACCATGATTCATCGCTTAATTGGAAGAGTTTGAGATCCTGTGATACGTTAGCAATGTCCTCACTCTATGCTCAATTTCGCACTTACTCAATCAAGTTCTCATCAGGATCCCTGATGTAGATACTCCTCAGTCCACCTTGTGCTCCAGTCCTCTGCACAACCTTGCCATCCTCCTCGATATGAACTCTTGCATCATGAAGCTTTGTAAGTAGCTCATCCACGTTCTTCTCGGTCAAAAAGCAGAGATCGGCGCTTCCTGCCACAGCATGTGCTGCCTTTGGCTCGAATGGTGCAGCGGATGGGTGCAGGTTAATCTTCTGGCTGCCGAATTTCAAGGAATGACGTTCGTCTCCAGATCCTGATTTGAAGGTCTCGTGCTTCATGCCGAGAAACTTGACATACCAGGCGACTGTCGCTTCGATGTTGGCGACTGTGAGGACGATGTGGTCGAGGGAGGTGGCTGTGCAAAGGGACTCGTTGCTCATGTCCATGGCATTGTCGACTGAAGCCTGATTAGCATAAAAGCAATGCAATCGTTTTGTAATCGGAAGAAGTAAGTGCGATACTTACACTCTTTGCCCCAGCTGGCGTGGTTGGAGGAAGGATGTGTTGGCTCAGACATCGTTGGTGTGAAGTGTAGACTTTTGTTGGTTATCTGATGAAAGAAGGTGTTGATTGTTAGAAGCAGCTGTTGCAGTCTGAACAATGGCATTGAGTTCCATGACGTAGCTAATCAAGGACTAACTTCCGAGTCACGTGTCAGTTCTCAACGAGGGTTAGCTCCGTCAATCATTCCTGCTTTCTAACATCCACACTGCGCACGTATTCACCTACAAGAACATTCGCTACAAACAACAAAATATATCTCATCAACATGGCGCAAACCCCTGACATCTCAGCTATCCTCGCCGCGCTGGCTCAGCGACCTGCCGCGACACCAAATCCTACCATGCCAGCTCCTGCACCTGCACCTCTTCCCATTCAGAACCACCAACAACCTCCTCTTCCCGCTGGCTATCCTGGCGTCGTATCTGCAGCCACTCCCTCGAATCCGCTTGCTGGCATGTCGCTGCCTCAGCCCATGGCCTCTGGTGGTCTTGACTTGAGCTCCATCAAGCCCATCAGTTCTGGTAACGTCAGTCTAGCAGACGCGATCGCGAAGGCGCAAACGAACCCCGGCAGTGGCGATCGTCGCGGCTCACGCCGTTCTCGCTCACGTTCTCCTCGTCGCGACCAGTACGGCGACCACAGCTACAATCCGTTCCGTGACGAGCGGCGCGACGACGCAAGACGTGGAGGATCTCCTAGGCGTGAAAGATCGGCATCTCCACCTCGCGCAGGTAATGGCTACATCCTTGGCGTTCCTGCCAGTGAGATGATGGATGAGAAGACCGAAGTAATTCAGGTCGAGAACTCTTCTGTTGGCTTGATCATTGGTCGTCAAGGTGAGAATCTGAAGCGCGTTGAACAAGCTAGTGGAGCGCGTGTGCAATTCATGAGTGACGACAAGACCTCCCTATTCCGCAAGTGCAAGATTACGGGCAACCAGAGACAAAGAGCCGATGCGATTGCAGACATTTACAAAACAGTCGAAGAGAACCCGAAGCGCAATGCTAATGCTAATGCTAATTACGGGGTACAATCGAGATCCCAAGATCAGAGGGGCGATGCTAACATTCAGCCACCTCTAAAGGAAGGTGAAAGAAGCACCCAGATCTTGGTGCCTGACAAGACTGTTGGTCTCATCATTGGTCGTAGGGGTGAGACTATTACGGACTTGCAAGAACGTAGTGGCTGCCACATCAACATCCTGGGCGAGAACAAGAGCTCTGGTGGTTACAGGCCAATCAACCTGATCGGAACTCCTGAAGCAGCTGCTAAGGCGCAACAGTTGATAAACGAAGTTGTTGATAGTGACACTCGTGCTCCAAACTCATCATCAGCTCACCCTCAGATGCAAAGTCCGTACGGCGCAGCCCCGCCCCAGCAGTATGGTGCCTACGATCCCTATGCATCGTCTTCCGGTTACGGAGCTCCAGATCCGCACGCCAAGATCAGCGAACAGATTCACATTCCATCTGAAGCAGTGGGAATGGTCATCGGAAAGGGCGGCGAGACGATCAAGGAGATGCAGAGTACGCACAGCTGTAAGATCAACGTCTCCCAACCCGCTGGACCTGATATCACTCGTCAAATCGACCTGATTGGCTCTCGATCTGCGATTGAAGGAGCAAAGACTGCAATCTATCAGAAAGTACAGACTGTGGTACGTATCATCTCCATTTTGCGATATCTAGTCTTCGCTAATCTTTTTTTCTACAGCGTGAAAAGCAAGGAACTCTACGTGCTGACACTATGCCTCATCAACATGCACATGACCCGTATGCTCAACATCGACCACAACCTGCGTATGGATATCCTGCCGCAAACCCTCCTGCACACCAAGCTGTGGCCCCCATGCCTGAGGCTGACCCATACGCCGCTTATGGTGGCTATGCTGCTTATGTTGCTTTGTGGCAGCAGAGTATTGGCTACCAAGGCGGTGCGCCCCCTGGACAGTAAGAGAGTGACTTGCGCTATGCGTGCCGTCTTTCGCTTCATGGACCATGATTCCAAGTTGACAACCAATTTGATGAGGATGCACCATGCTTATTACTGTTATGGCTGAATCGTCATGGTTCTGAACTCGGTGACACGCAATGACGATCGCGATTGATGCTGGGCACTCTTTGCAATCAAAAGAAAGATGCGATTACAACTGGAAGGCGCCTTGCTGTGTGTTTGATCACTTTGAGACATGGTGCAATGCAAACTGATACTTGTCGTTCTGCTGCTGCAAGTGAATCGATCATGGAGCAAATATGGAAGGAAAGGATGCTGAAGGAAGGTTTCTTACTGATTATACATGCATGCATTTTCGATGTGCGCTGTGAATGCGTGATGGGAGCGGTGTCTGCAAGTGTGCATAGTCTTTTTAGTCGTCTTTGAATAGTTTCTTTCTAGTTGCTCCGTGCTTGACGTTGTGCTCCCTACCTCACGGTGATTTGTGTACTACACCTTGGACATTGTTGAGTAGTTGTGCCTCGTAAGCAAGATATATGCAAGAGGTGTTAATTGCCAGGCGCGAAACTGTTCACACACAGCCAGCCTATTGTCCATATTGTATATATTCAAATCTTACAAATCTTCCACGTCTTCAAGGCGCAGTCAATGTACAGCTCGAAACAATTTTGGGCATCTTTGCGCACACTTCATCCTCCAGACCAATCTACAGCAACTTATGTTGTAATAATCTCAAGCTATACACTACACACTCCATAGGCGGCCGTCGCCGAAGAGCGAGGCCACCTGAAACCGTGGACGAATCAGAAACGAGCATTTTGAGACACGATAAGCAACCAGACCCCACCTAGCTTTTGCCTGCATTATCTTCAGCTCCTTCTTCTGCTTGTGTTAGTGTTTGGGTCTTACATCTTCGTGCTTTATCTGCTTTATCTGCTTTCTTGCTATTTCGTGATTTCTCTACTATTTTTATTTGCCGTCGTGAGGCTCCTTGAAAGCGTCTTGTGGTGATTCAAAGTGTGCGAGATAAGGGTTTTGACCACCAGAAACAGCTCGTTACCAGACGCCACTTGAGAACATCTTTAGCATTATCTTTATCAGGCAATCACAATGGCCCCCGGTCTCGTAGAACCTGCTGTCGACCCTTCCGCCACACAAAATCTTGCCTCTCTCACCTCCTCTTGGGACGACACTCTACGCTTCTATCTCAATGGCACGAAAGTCACCATCGATACTGCTGACCCAGAAGTAACCCTACTCGAATATCTCCGCGGTATCGGTCTTACTGGAACCAAGCTTGGGTGTGCAGAAGGAGGATGTGGCGCTTGCACAGTAGTTGTTAGTCAGCTAAATCCGACGACAAAGAAGATCTACCATGCCAGCGTGAATGCTTGTTTGGCGCCACTTGTCATGGTAGACGGTAAGCATGTCATCACAGTAGAAGGTATTGGTAACACCAAGGCGCCGCATCCTGCACAGGAGCGGATCGCGATGGGGAATGGAAGTCAGTGTGGTTTCTGTACGCCAGGTATTGTTATGGTGTGTATACTGCCTTAACATATTACGATGGGATCTAATCGATATTGTAGAGTCTTTACGCATTATTACGAGAGAAGGAGACTCCATCTGAGCTGGAGATTGAGGAGGCTTTTGACGGCAATCTTTGTCGATGCACAGGTTACAGACCAATCCTGGACGCTGCACAATCCTTCAGCTCTGAGATAGCTTGTGGCAAATCTAGCGCGAATGGTGGAAGCGGTTGTTGCAAAGAGAAGGGTGCTGCTAATGGAGGCTGCTGTAAGTCCACCAATGGCAATGGCACTGATGGCGACGATCAGCCTATTAAAAGGTTTACACCGCCGGGCTTCATTGAGTACAAGCCGGATACGCAACTCATCTTTCCTCCCTCACTTCACAAGTTTGACTTCAAACCGTTGGCTTTTGGCAACAAGAGGAAGCGATGGTATCGACCAACAACACTACAACAACTACTTGAGATCAAAGATGTGTATCCATCCTTGAAGATTATCGGTGGCAGTACAGAAACACAGATCGAGACCAAATTCCAAGGCAAGAGTTATTCGGCATCCGCATACGTTGGTGACATTGCTGAACTAAGGCAATACTCCTTCCATGACGATCATGTCGAGATTGGTGGAAACGTGGTACTTACAGACATCGAAGAGATCTGCAAGCAAGCAATTGAAAAGTATGGCGAGCGACGAGGACAACCTTTCAAAACAATCTTGAAGCAAATCCGTTACTTTGCAGGAAGACAGATCCGCAATGTTGGCACACCAGCAGGCAATCTCGCAACTGCATCTCCAATCTCTGACTTGAACCCCGTCTTTGTCGCAACAAACACTACACTAGTGGCGAAATCGGTAAAGAAGACCACGGAAATACCAATGTCGGAATTCTTTGTTGCTTACAGGCAGACGGCACTACCAACAGACTCGGTAATTGCGGCGTTGCGAGTCCCGCTTATGAAGGAGAAGAACGAGTATCTACGAGCATATAAGATGGCGAAAAGGAAGGATGACGACATTGCCATTGTCAACGCTGCTCTACGAGTGTCGCTGGACGATGAACAAAATGTACAGTCAGTCAACCTGATCTACGGTGGAATGGCACCTACTACTATTGCTGCGAAGAAGACTGCAGAGTACCTGAAATCCAAGCAGTGGACAAACCCCGAAACACTTGAAGGTGCTATGAGCACACTTGAGCAAGATTTCGACCTACGCTTCGGTGTTCCTGGTGGTATGGCAACGTATAGAAGGTCTTTGTGTTTGAGCTTTTTCTACAAGTTCTATCACGAAACAATGCTTGAATTGGCGCAAGATGAAGGAGAACAGGTGAAGACCGTCGAGGTTGACGAGCAAGCTGTCGGCGAGATGGAGCGTGCTATTTCGACGGGCAAGCGTGACCATGATGCTTCACTAAAATACGAGAAGAAAGTCATCGGAAAGTCGCAACCACATGTCGCTGCTATGCTACAGTGCACGGGAGAGGCCCAGTATACCGACGACATTCCTGTGCAAAAGAATGAGCTGTATGGTTGTTTAGTGCTGTCTACCAAGGCACACGCCAAGTTGCTGAGTGTCGACCCAACGCCAGCAATGGAACTCCCTGGTGTGGTTGACTTCGTCTCTTACAAGGATTTACCTGATGAGAAGGCGAACTGGTGGGGTGCACCTTGCGTATGTTTGTCATTTGAGAAAATCCTTCAGGTCAGAGCTAATTGATGTTTTAGTGTGATGAGCAATTCTTCGCCATTGACGAGGTTCACACCGCTGGTCAACCTATCGGGATCATCCTCGCCGACTCAGCGAAGCACGCTGAGAACGCTGCTCGTGTGGTGAAGATTGATTATGAAGAGCTTCCAGCCATTTTTACGATTGAAGAAGCAATTCAACAGGAGAGCTTTTTCCAACATTACCGCTTCATCAAGGGCGGTGAACCTGAGAAAGCCTTCGAGGAGGCGGATCATGTCTTTACTGGTGTGGCGAGAATGGGTGGACAGGAGCACTTTTATCTGGAGACAAATGCATGTTTAGCCATTCCAAAACCAGAGAATGGTGAAATGGAAGTCTGGAGTAGTACACAAAACCCTGCGGAGACACAGAGTTATGTCGCTCAAGTTACCGGAGTGGCTGCTAACAAGATTGTATCTCGGGTCAAGCGTATGGGCGGAGGTATGTCTTGCATTCCGGAATTGAATTCTACGTCAGTGCTAATTGATATTTTAAAGGTTTCGGTGGAAAAGAAACTCGATCCATCCAGCTCGCTTGCATCGTCGCCGTCGCGGCAAAGAAGTCGAAACGCCCAGTTCGCTGCATGCTAAACCGTGATGAGGACATCATTACCTCAGGTCAACGACATCCCTTCCTTGCTAGTTGGAAAGTCGCAGTAAACAAGGACGGCAAGATTCAGGCCCTCGACGCTGATGTCTACTGTAATGGAGGCCACAGTCAGGATCTCAGTGGTGCTGTTGTCGAGCGTTCACTGACACACATTGACAACTGTTACAAGATCCCCAACATCCACGTCCGTGGACGTGTCGCCAAGACGAACACTGTTTCCAATACGGCGTTCCGCGGCTTTGGTGGTCCACAAGGCATGTTCATTGCAGAATCTTATATGGTCGAAGTAGCAGACCACCTAGGTATGCCAGTCGAGAAGCTGCGGGAAATCAACATGTACAAGGAGAAAGAAACGACACATTACACTCAACCTTTGACTGACTGGTATGTGCCGTTGATGTACAAGCAAGTACAAGAAGAATCAAACTACTGGGAACGTAAGGCCGCTATCGAAGTGTACAATAAAGAGCACAAGTGGCGCAAGAGAGGTATCGCTCTCATCCCTACCAAGTTTGGTATCTCCTTCACCGCGTTGTGGCTCAATCAAGCTGGCGCTCTCGTTCATATTTATCACGATGGCAGTGTGCTTCTCGCCCATGGTGGCACTGAGGTATTTCAACAGCTTATAACCCCATTACCGACCCACCGCAAACTAACTCGCTTTACAGATGGGCCAAGGTCTACACACCAAGATGATAATGGTCGCCGCAGAAGCCCTCGGTATTCCTGCTTCCGACATCTACATCAGCGACACCTCTACCGCCACCGTCCCCAATACGTCTTCAACCGCCGCCAGCGCCAGTTCCGATCTTAATGGTTACGCCATCTGGAACGCCTGCACAATTCTCAAAGAGCGCTTGGCACCCTACTACGCCAAACTCGGCACCAATGCCTCATTGAAAGAGGTCGCACACGCAGCCTACTTTGACCGCGTCCAACTATCCGCCACTGGCTTCTACAAAACACCCGATATCGGTTATATTTGGGGTGAAAACAGGGGCCAGATGTTCTTCTACTGGACGCAAGGCGTAGCAGCCGCCGAAGTCGAAATCGACACATTAACAGGAGAATGGACATGCTTGCGTGCCGACATCAAAATGGACGTAGGCAGGAGCATCAACCCCGCAATCGACTACGGCCAGATCGAAGGCGCATTCGTGCAAGGCATGGGCCTCTTCACAACAGAAGAGAGTCTCTGGCATCGTGCTTCTGGGACCGTCTTCACGCGCGGGCCGGGCACGTACAAGATCCCTGGCTTTAGAGACATTCCGCAAGTGTTCAACGTCAGTCTGCTCAAGGATGTCGAGTGGGAGAATTTGAGAACGATTCAAAGGAGTAGAGGTGTGGGTGAGCCGCCGCTGTTCATGGGGAGTGCGGTTTTCTTTGCGATTAGAGAGGCGTTGAAGGCCGCGAGAGTGCAGTGGGGTGGAAAACCTGTGGAGGGAGAGGGTGCGGAGGTGTTGAGGTTGTGGAGTCCGGCAACGGTGGAGAGGATAAGGAATACTGTAGGTGATCCTATTGGAGAGAGGGTCAAGGTAGTGCCAAAGGAAGGGGAGAAGAGCTTTTTTGTTACGATTTGAAATGATGGGTTTGTTGGAGATTTTTCCCATTGGATTGAACGAAAGCCTTATACATGATTTATCGGTTGGGATGCGTCTTACTATATTGTCCCGTTCTCGATATTGACACGTCAATGAATGAGCACTTCCTGAAGTCCTGCTAGCTAATAAGAGCAGGGCATAAGTTCGGGCTAGTTACTCTAACTCTCGACGCAATGTGGTCTAGCTGCTTAGCTCGCCTACGAGTGAGGCTGTGAGTACGACGAATGTTTTCATATCCAGATTCGGGACCTCATATCGCAGTCTCGTCAATGAAAACATTCACAATCATCATGCTCATCGCCACTCACCTCGCCGTCGGTCGAAACCCTCTCTACCGGAGCGCGTTCCGACCTCAAAGCCAAATTCATGAAGCGAACCCAGCAATCACTATACCCGACGCGCAAGCACCAATGATAGCATGGATCCTCAGATGCCCACATCAATGATAATATAGTCCACCGCGTACAAAGATGACGACGGAATCCATATCCAAAACCAAAGCAGAACCCACCGCCTCCACCTCCACGTCCACAACCCACGACATCAACACCCTCCTCAACCGCACCTCCGTCGCCCTAGCACGCTCTCAGCGCCTCGTAGACTCATGGCTCCCCACAGCGCCCACCACATCCAATATTAGCGAGAACGCAGACTCGACACGGTCAGCAGCACTAGCTAGCACAGATGACAACGACCTACAGTCTCTTCTCGCACAAGTAGGAAGATCAGATAAAGCCGGGCTTGGATATGTTAACGTTAATGCAGCAGGAGCTGGGACGAACGGTGCAAGGGGAAGCGAGAGCGAGTTGGATCGGCTGAGGAGGCAGATGTTGGGGAAGAAGGGCGCGAAGGTGCAATTACAGAATCAGGCAAGAGCGCAAGCAGAGAGGGGTGGGAGAGGTGGTGGTATGATTGGATTAGTTCCACGGGGAGGTAACGCCGTGAGTGGCGCGCCGCTGGGGAAGAGGAGGGATAGGGAGAGTGATGATGAGGGAGGGAGGAGTGTGGCTTTCAAGTCGAAGAAAAGGGTCAAGAGGAATGTGAGCGGTAGTGGTGGTGGTGGTGGTGGTGTGGCCACTGCGGTTGTTCCGACAATGACAGGAACAAATGGTGCGGATGGCGCTGAAGTGAGCGAAGCAAGCACTACAATTACAGCTAAAGTGCCACCAGCAAAAGTCGAATCCCCAGAGATGGAGGCCGCTGAAGATGATGACGATCACGGCGATGAGGAGAAGACTGAAAAGTCGTCGAGGAAGCCAACAAGCTATCTCGATGAAGTACTGTCGCAACGCAAGAAGAAGAAGAAGAAAAAGAAGAATAAGAACAAGGCCAATGCTGATGTGCCTGGTGCTGTTGCAGGCTAAGAATATTGCCAAGCACCGAACGTTGTGCTATTATTGTCCATTGTGCTTTGATCTATTGCAAGAAGACAACAATGTCATCCAAACCTTGCCCCAGTCAAGGTCGACCTTGCGCCTGTAATGAGAACAAGGAAGGGCTGTATTCGACTCCAGTATAACCTGTGCTATGGTCTATCACACTTTGGCTACCTTCATAACAACCTTACCAAAATGACCTCCAGCAGCCAAATACCCCACCGCCTCCTTGACCTCCTCAAACGCAAACACCCGATCCACAACCATCTTAACCTTGTTCTCCTCCAGAAACTCCACCATCTCCTCGAACCGCTCCCTCGGCCCATTCAGAATACCCTTCAACGTCACATTCCGACTCAAAGCCAAAACATTGACATTCATGCCACCACTCGGCTCGTCTTTGCCAGAGAGGTAGCCAATGCACGCAATACACCCACCAAACGCCACACAAGCAAAACTCTTCCTTAACGTCTGCGCCCCACCAGTCTCAAGAATGATATCCGCGCCACGGCCGTCAGAGAATTTCATCACTTCCTCCTGCCATTCAGGACAACTACGATAGTTGATCGTATAATCCGCGCTCAATTCCTTCGCCTTCGCAAGCTTAGTATCTGAACTACTCGTCACAATACACTTCAGCCCCGCAGCCTTCGCAATCAACAATCCAGCAATGCTAACGCCGCCCGTTCCCTGCACCAACACAATCGTCTCTGGCTCGCGAATCGGCTGCCCAATGGGATTTTGCCAGTTTATACTCGTCCACGCCGTCACGGCTGCGATGGGCAATGTGCACGCCTCCTCGTCAGAGAGGTAGTCTGGACACTTGACGAGGCCGCTGGACGGGAAGATGCGGTATTCGGCGAGGACGCCAGGCAGAGGTAGACCAAGGCCAGAGGACATATCGGTAGGCTTGATTTGGCCGTTCAGGTGGGATTGGTTGAAGGTGGAGAGGACGCGAGTGCCGGTTGCCCAGTGTGAGGAGCCACCGGCGTAGAGGATTGTGCCGCACATGTCTGAGCAGGGGACCAAAGGGTCGTTGGCTTGGGTGATGGAGGCGTGATGGCCGTAGGTGCCGTTGATGACTGGAAGTGAGAATGAGTATGAGTGTATGAAGGAGTGTGGAAAGGACGATGAGACTTGGAACGAGTGCAGAAAGATGGGATCTAGAACGAGAGCAGAGCGAAATTGAAGTGTGGCTTAAATGGTGCCAGAATTGACCATCGCCAAAACTGCTTCTGCCGCACCTCAAACTATAATGATAATCAAATAGTTCATAACATACCTTCAGTATCACGATAATTCAGAGAAACTGTATGGATCTTGACTAGCACTTCATCTTCTTTTAGCGAAGCAGGTGATATTGATGCAGACTCCAGCTTGAGCTTGTCTAACCCGTTTTGTGTGGTCGTCCATTGCTTGAAGTTGATTGTTTCTTTGGACATTATGATGGCAGATGGAGGAGAGGTAAGTGTTAAGGGAATGGCATGTTATTACTATTTTTTTGGTAAAAGTGAATGTATATTGGCAAACGTCATGTATCGGATGCCTGCTCCGGCACTTGCAGGAGGATCGAAGAAGATAACTATCTTGTCAATTGTCAAAAGTTTACGAGACGTCTGATGTCGACGCAATGCTTTGGATGAACTATCGTGATCTGCTCTGCCAAAAGCATGGGTGGCAACAACAGGTGACTAGCAGCAATTTCCTCCTGCTGAGTGAGGCGACGTTCGGGCTGTTTCAGGTGGGCAATGACTCGAAATCTGAAACACATAAGACGTCGTTTCATGAACGCATGGACTCTTCCGTTCTGATTGCCACTGTAGAAGCGAGTCCTCAAGATGAATGTCGTGAACAGTCTCTTTGTTTCTTAGTAGGGTACTCCTCACTACTGTCTCCACATGGTATACCCGTACCTGAGCCCGAGCCACTGTGGCTGATGTGCCTTATCTCCCCTTGCATGCCGCGATTCAAAAAGAACAAAAATGACCTGGATCTGCTGTGCGACCAGCGTGATGTACGTGATAGAACAACGCAATGGACCACTCCACAGATCCTGACTCACCCTCGTACATCCCACCCTACACAAATCAACCACGTTCCTCAGGAACACCACATCTCCTTCTCAGCAGTTCACCCAACACATTCTGGCCCTCCGACAGAGCTGAAGCCAAGTTCTTCATCTCCGGCGTCACCACCGCCATCGTCACCTTACCCCTCCACTACCTCCAAAGCGTTCCCGTTCACGCCATCCCTCTCGGTCAGCAAAAGGATGGCTTCCACCGTATAAGTATCTCAATAGGCAACCCGTTGCGGTTTCCCGGCCTACGCATGTTTGTCAGAAGTTACACATTCAACTGGATTGCACGTCAAGGAGTACGAGTATGGACATATAGCATGTTGAGCCACATGATGACCTACGGATCCGGCGCGGGTGATTGGCGGACTAGAGGAGAAGGAAGAGAGGAAGGGTTGGCTACGAATCCAATCGTCATTGCGGCGATGGCGGGGTTTGCAAGCGGGGTTGTGGATGCTATTGTTGAGGAGCAGATGACAATCGGTGTTGTTATGCGGGCGACGTATAGGGCGAAAGAATCGGCGACAGACTCGGCTGGGAAAACAGGCTCCTCTGTGGCTAAAGCGACATCGACACAGCCGGCAAAGCAGATAGAGAAAAAGAAGGCAAATAGCACCGACGAAAAAGCAGGATGGCGGAAGAACCAAACCAAACCACCCCAGCCTACAAGTTTAAGATCAACATACACACCGGCTCCAAGACAAAAAGCATCATCATCCAACATCCTCCCCTACGCCCCAAAGCAACCGCCTTCTTCAACTATAACCAAAGACTTCCTCGACTTCGGCAGCGTCCAACGTCTTCAAGCTCGCATGAATACAATAGAGGGTGGCGTGAAATGGAGTATCATGTCCGCCTTCCAAGTATGGGATTGTCGAAGCTGGCTCAACGGAGGTGGAAGTGGGGGTCTTGTTGAGGAAGAGAAGAGAAGTTGGCCGCCGCCTGTCGAAATAGCTTTTCTGTACAATGCTGGTGCTGGCGCTGTTGGTGAGGTGGCGGCTATGCAGTTGAGGTCGTTGTTTCCTGACGTTAAGAATACGGAGCTGTTGCTGCCTTGGAGGTGGCGGTTGCTTGGGAGGGTGGTGAGAGGGGCGTTGGTTGGTGGGTCGTTGCTTACTGTGCAAGATGCGATGATTGGACGAACGATGAAGGATTTTGAAATGCCTTGAGAACGGCTATAGTTGTGTGATGTCGCTGTAGCCTCTCGGAGAAGATGTTTGACAGAGTACGTTACTGTCCTCAACAGCCTCAGGCCACGGCGTCAAATACTTCATGCGACATCCTTCCAGGACTAATCCGATCCCTCAGAGTGTTGATTCTGGATCTTACACCGAGGATGAACTCACGCCGTGGCTGAAGACATTGCTGGTACAAAGTGTCACTGCCCGATCAATCAAGAAACCGCAGATGGACCCTCACACTGGCAGGCATAGCCTCTTCGCTTAACTCTCTGTCATCTCAGCGCAGTGGAATAGGTTCACTCCCAGGCTCACTGTCGTCGTCGTAAGGTAGCACGAGTCCCTGTGTAGCACGGCTGAGATGTCTTTGTGTTGAGGATAATGTATGAATGTCGCCCGAGAACCAGCATTCATAACCCGTACTGGCGCAGAATTTCCAGTTTACCTGAAACATCAGAGCACACGCCTTTGAGGAGTATTGCATCAAATGAACCTCGCCGCATCAGACCGTGATCGTGGATGTGGGTGTGCAGATCGGACAAGATACGACCTTTGAGGTCGCGGCGGTCGAGCTCGAGTACACTTTTGATGCATCTGCCGAGTAGTGCTCGTCTAGGGCTGGATGACCAAGCGACGAGCCAAACCGCGTGTTGTGCCGGTAACTGTCGGCTCACATCTGTGCAAGACACTCGCACATCAGCATCGTCTTGTGCTGGTTGGGGAGAAGGACTGCGGTAGTGTTGGGCTTCAATGGTTGTGATACCGGCGATGAGCTCAATCATGTCCTAGGTTGGTTGTCTGTGGTAGTGGTAGTGGTAGCAGTTGTCACACAAATCGTGTTCTTGTCTTGTCTACTTGGGTTGGGTCCTTAGCAAAATGGACCTGTTTTGCCAATAAAGTCGAACACTCTGTCTGCGCAGTAGAGGCTTGAAACCGGGCAACTCGATGCCTGGCTACGAGCTAAAGGAAATTACGGTCTCGACTATCTTCACGGTATTATTTAGAAGGTTGAGCATAGTATCTCCCTAGAGGATCTAGAGGCGATATTACCCTCTACCGACGTTACTATCTTTTACTAGCATGCGAGGCCAGCTCCACAAGCACTAAAAGCTCGAGAGATGCTATAGGTAGGTACTAGGTACTTGTCTCTAACTCAATCTCTTACTCGACAATTTCCCCAGCATAGTGGAACGGAACACTTATCATGCCTGACAACCTTACTTATCGCATGGGTAGCACGCATAAGTAATTACCTAGTCCTCTCCTCTGATATGCGGCCGGACTGCAGAAGAAAGAAGAAAAAAGGTAGTGTCAAGCATGAGCATTGTGCTGTACTCTCGACTGTGGAGCAACAACAATGTCTTCTTTTAAGTTACCTTTTCTCCCGCCCGGTCTTTCCGGCCTTAGACCTGCTCGATGCTGCCTGCCGGTGGTGGAAGTCGATGATAGGCTGAACGGCGATTCTGGTTGTAGTTGTACGAGTGTCAGGGATTTCGAACACCGTGGCTTTCAAGTAATTCCTAGTATATCCGAGAGTATGTGGCTGCAACGGAAACACGTCCAGGCCACTAATAGCTGCTCTTGTCTGCAGCTCCCGAGCTTGGAACTTAACCTCTGCTCGAAATTCTGGGAAGTGCGACCCTCTTCAAATTGTTCGGCCTCAATCTCGCGTAGCATACGTGAGTAATGAGCTTTTTGTACTTGCTTGTTCCGAGCCATGTATTGGTCTGTAGAGTACCAAGATGAACTCGCACTCGTGGAGACGACGGGCATAGAAGGCTGTCCTTCCGGCGCATATCCTCCGAGTAATGAGGAGGAGGCATGGCGTCTTCGAATTGCGGCGATGGGCCCAGGTATATTGTCGACCATGCGTACGCTGGCTGGTCTGGCTGGGCGAGATCGGAGTATGAGGGCAGTGGTGAGAGAGGCGAGAATTGGTATAGATGCCTCCGACGGTTTGGTGTAGTGGCGCCTCGCGAGCCCCCCCTTGTACTTTCGGTAAGCCTTGCGGCTGAGGAGGTAGACGACGCACACCGCGCCGACCGGAGGCACGACGACAATGAGGACAGCGATGCCAAATGCGACGAGAAGACTTGTAAGAATACCTAGGACCAGAAAGACACCGACGAGAGGCTCACAGGTCGACGGTGGCGTAGTATAAGACGTGCTGCAGGATCTCGGAGCAAGCTTGTTGTTGAGATCGCGCAATGGCGCGTAGCCAATGAACTGAGGCTTTCAGAACAAGACTTCTGGCCCTATTGCGGCGGACGGAAGACCTTGCCGTAGATTGTTGATGAGCAAAGGCGCTCGAACTGTCTGCGCCTGATGTTCCACCTCTTTGAACTGACTGTTGTAATCGTACTGAGCTTGTAGCGTCCAGCGCTGAGACGATCCGACCTTGACGTGTGAGAGTGGTAGAGGATGTAGTCCCTGCCTCTAGACTGTAGTGAGTACTCGAACGTACCGCCACCTTTCTCGTATAACTGACGGATCTCGTTGCGTACTTCGTTGATTTGTATTCCTCCAACTCTTCGTTCTAGTTCTTTGAACATTTCTTTCACATCTTCAGATTGCATACACCCTTGCAACATCATGTTGGCGAGGCGAAAGAGGAGGTTTCAGTTACAGATATTCGTGAAGTGGTCGGATTCCCAGTGCTGATGATAGTAGCATCAGTAGCAACTCGGAGTGTTTATTCCGACATAGTGTCTATCGGCGATGATGTGCGTTTGCGTACGGGCTGTTGAGAGGACTAAGAACTGATGATTGTTCTCCACTGGCGAATAGTACCCGCGTTCGTTCGTGGGCATCACAATATCAAGAGCTCCCGCAAGGAAGATTTATTCTGCTTTAGAAGCGTTGCGGCGTGGAGATGGACGGGGACTTGACAAGGGAGCTTCAGGATATCTCAAGAGTAGGCCCTTCTCGTGATCAGATCCGTGGTATAACTGGAGCTGAGGAATAAGTATAGTGTCAGGGCAATCATAATATCAAAGATATTTCTACCAAGGGAACTTTGGAGATGCTTTGAGATCAAAATTGCTTCATTCATCACTTATCTTCGTGTGTCTTTCATCGTGCCCAAACCAGAATGTCTCTCCTCTTCCAAGATGGACCTGGAGTTGACAAAAGAGCTTTGAGGATGTCTCAGATGTAGTCAATCTCCGAACTACAGATTTGGGTGGTGTGACTGGAACTGGAGAATATTTTGACGGTCTGAGGTATCACAATAGCAGATATTTCACAGAGGAATCATTGGAGATACTGCAAAATCAAAAGTGCTTCATTCATTCATCATAATCGTGTGTCGTGTATCGTGCCAAACCCCAAACCCAGCAATCACCATAAAGAACGCCCAAATCCCAACCCCACCCCCAAAGAGAACCCAACCCAAAACCCAACTAAAAGAAACTCGTGACCTCGTGTGACTGATGCCCTCCCAACCCCCAACCTAAAAGAAACCCAAAACCAATCCCAAATCCCAAAGAACCAAAACCGAGACCCAACCCCAAAAAACCAAAAGAAAAATCGTCGTCACCCCCTGTGACTTCCTCCCTCCCACTCCCAGTCATCGCGGTGGAGGTGGAAGGAGATGAGGAGGGGCTGGCACCGCTGCTCAAGGCAGGTTTGATGAGGGAGCATCACCCATCCCAACCAACTAGACCCCTGAAACACTCACAGCTGCGAAGCCGTGGCGTAGACCGCATCCTCCTCTTCCTCAAAACTGCGCTTTCTCCCTCCTGTGCAGAGTTGGGTTCCCATCTGGGTCCTCCGAGACCTCGTAACACCGGCTGACTTCGCCGGCAACCGCGGACGGACAAAAAAACAACACGGTGCGGCACCCCTTCTCGTACTCATCGGAGTCGTAGCTCCGGAAACAGCTTGTGAGGCGGCGGAGGGCGCGGCGGACGGTGCGGCGCACGGAGACAAACCCGCCGTGACGGACGAGGAGAGACATTGTGGTGGTGGTGTGGTGGAGGAGGAGGTGAGGGTGTTGCTGGTCTACGAAATTTCAAATTAGCTGATGTTCTCAATGAATGAATCCCAAACAAGTGTCGCTGAAATCTGGCGCCGGAAGGAGGTGTAGTAGCATCCAAAGTCGTAGTGTGAAGAGTGCTGAACTGCTTTCAGATCGGTCGAAGTCGAAATCGATGCGATTCGTCTCAAATCGAGTGGGATCGAGAACTAGAGTCGAGGAGCAGCCCAGAAGCGATAGACGTAGTGGCGTGAAGAGTACCGAACTACTCCCAAGTGGATCGAAGTCGAAATCGTCGCAATCCGTCTCAAATCGAGTGTAGTCGAGATTTGAAGTCGAAAGTAGTCCGGAAATGACCAGGAGTAGTGCTATGAAGACTGCTGGTCGCTTTCCAGTCGCATCAAGGCTCAAATCAAGCGACAATTCTCAAGATTGAGCCGGATGAGAAGTTGTCGCTCAGACTGACGTCGAAAAGTCTGAAAGTCGCCTTGTGAAGGCTGCTGGGCGCCTTTCGCTCTTTCCAGACCAGATTTCAGCAACGAGATCTCTGATTTACTTACATGAAGATGTAGAGGAGGAAGTTACGACTTGCGAGGTCGCTATACGCTGTGTCGACTGCTGGAGGTCGAAAAATTGAATTCGCGCGAAAAATTGACGCTGCTTTTGAGATTTATGATGATTTTTACGGTCGTAAAGAGCTAAAATTGGGCAATGTCGACTGCTGGGAGAAAAAAGTGATTTTGGAGAGAAGTGAAGTTGAGGAAAGAGGAGAAGGAGCGAGGGAGGGCTTTCTTATATACCTATGAGTGGACCCATTGTGAGTCACTTGTGATCACCACCCTGAACCATAGCCTGAGTACTGACTTCCAGGCTGTTGGGGCTGCGCACTGCTCCCATGACCACCGCGACCATAGAACCCACCACCTAGCCCACCGTGACCATGTTGCCCATATTGATTACCATATCCTGCACCAGTATGCCCTCCTGCTTGAGTAGATTGGGCAGCGTAGCCACCTGAGTGAGAGGAATATCCTCCAAACCCTTGTTGATGTTGGGAGGGAGGATAAGCGGACTGAGCTCCGCCCGCACCACCAGCAGCGCCGAAGCCGGAGCTGTTCATTGCAGAACTAGCACGACCAGGTTGCTGCATAGACGGGCTGGAGCCTGCCTTGCCATCATCAAAGGGCTTCAGACCAGCAGCAGTGGTGCTGGGAGTACCAGTGGCATTACCGTATTGGCCCATACCGGCAGGCGCATTGTTGGTAGCGCTAGCGCCACGACCATAGTTGTCGCTTGGCTCACTAGGGTAACCTCCACCATAACCTGATTGTTGTGACTGCGAAGGTGCAGCAGAGTTGGCACGATTGTAGTCGCTGCCATATCCAGATGAGAAGCCAGTGTCGCGACCTTGAGTTCCATGACCAGAAGTGCCAAAGCCGGAAGCATTACTTGGAGTCGACTGGTCATAGGATGTCTGAGGAGACATACCATAACCTTGATGAGCAGGTCCACCACCATACATGCTGTTCTTGTTGTAATGTTGACCATAGCTGTGTTGACCATAGTTGTAGCTTGGATACTGGCATCGACATTAGCATGATGAATGATTGACCAAATTCACCGAACTTACGTTGCTCATGTACTGCTGGTAGTAAGAACCTTGGGGGTAATAGGACTGCTGACCGCCATATTGGTAACTGCCTCCTTGACCACCTTGAGTTTGACCTTGAGCTGGCTGGTGGCCCTGCTGCGAAGGGTTGCGTGCTGGCCCAGCTGCGCTCGCACCAGGGGCAGGAGTGTTAGAGCCACTGACTTGAGACTCACCAAAGCGCGAGCCGTAAGCATTTTCTCCAGCTGCAGGGTAGCCACTTGCGGCACCACGTTGTTGTGTGGGACCGGACGACTCCTGATGCTGTTGACCTGAAGTCTGCTGGTTGAAGGAACTGCCGTAATAACTCGAGTAACCACCACGCGAAGGCTCGCCATACTGTGAAGTGTAGTCGTTCTGACCTTGAACGTAGCCTCCTGGTGCAGATTGTCCTTGCTGAGTGGACGGACCAGTAACTTGCGAAGGAGCGCCATAGCTCGATGGAGTTTCGTGACTCTGAGGATAGTTGAGCTGTTGGCTGAATGCGTCATATGGCTTCTGCGATGGAGCGCTTTGGTCGTGGCCGAAACCTCCGTAACGTCCATACTGACCATAGATGTTGTTGTTCTGCATGCTTGGCTGACCTAGACCAGGCGCGCCCTGACTGGGACCATGGCCAGGCATGTGAGATGGCATGTCAAGACCTGGAGCAGGCTTGGGTGTCGGTAATGGCTCATGAGCAGTGTGCTGCTCGATGGAGTGCTGAGGTGCTGGAGGCAAGGAAGCTTTGGGCTGGGCTTGAAGAGGCTCCTGTGGTGGCTGAGCACGAGTTTCGACCTCTTCGCGATCGTCCTCCACATCCAGAGAATTGTTGTCACCATTGAGTCCCATACTTCCAAATTGTACTGCAGCTCTGTCGACAGCGTGGTTACTAGGCATGACGACAGCTTCACGCTGCTCCATGATTCTCTGATAACTGGTGTTTCTTCCTGGAGTACCAGTGGCCTTCCAAGCACTTGTCGCGAAGCCACCAAGAGGAGGACGTTCACTACCCAGAGTTGGCACATGCTGAGAAGAAGCGTAAGGGGTTTGAGATCCAATCATGCTAGATGCGTCAATGTTGCTAGCCGCAGTCTCCGTAGGAGGAGGGTTTGAGACATCAGGCACATGCTCGAGCGCTTCCGAAGTGAGCTTGTCGCCAGACGATTCGAGTTGCGCATCGTCAGCTTGCACTGTTCCGATCTCTGCTGGTGTCTCTGAGCCTACAAAATGTCCTCCTTCCGAAGTCGAATCAGGCGCGGTGCGGTCGTTCACATCCAATCTTTCAGATGGCTCAGGATCTGCCACGGTGTTTGTCTCGGGTGCAGCTTCTGTTGCAGAATTCTCCTCCGCAGCAGCCTCTTCAGCCTTCTCCTCTATAATAGCAGGAGTGATGGACTTTGGAAGAATAGCCGCCGCTGTTGTTGCCAGCATGCTGGCCCAACTCTTGGTACTGCCCTGTGGAATGATACTGCTCTTGACCTCCGTGGGTTCAGACTCATTAGTGCCAGTCCAAGCGGCCTCTCCACCTCCAGTAGTGGTAGCTGCGGCAGAGTCCCATCCGCCTGGAGCTGTGGCACTTTCGGTAGTGGAATTCCAGGCAGTCGACTCAACAGTAGGTACGGATGTTCCAGAAGTACGACCACCAAAGTCGAGCGCAGTAGCAGCACCACCACGTCCACCCCGAGCAATTCCACCGCGGCCTCTATCAGTTGCACGTCCACCACGTCCACCACGAGCGGAATCAAAACCTCCTCTTCCACGTCCGCGAGAAGTTCCAGAAGTTGTGTCTGCAGTCGAGATGGGAATATCCTTGGACTTATTGCGTGACTTTTCTTTGCTCTTCTTTGTGACATCGGCAAAGCGTGTGACCTTTCCTGATAAGTGAATGCTATGTTAGCGCTTGATGTCGTGTGACCGCTTATTTTTAGCTCATACCTTCTGTGATGTCCTCAATGGTATTCTGAAGATCTCCATTTCGCTCTTGCAAGGCATACACCAGATCTTCATCAGTCCAATCCGGGAAGAACTCATTCAAAGTCTGCAGTTGGCTCTGGTACTGTTTTTTGAGTAGGCCTAATTCGCCCTGGTCTTCTTCCTGTGAGAACGACTCCTCATCTGCTGCAAACGAGTCACCATTGCTGAGTCTAGGAGCCGATCGACCTCCACCGCGAGAACTGAAGCCACCGCGGCCGGCGCGAGTTGATCCTCTGCCGCGAGAGGCAGAAGGTCTTGACTGTACTTCAGCCATGTGATGTGGATGTGTGTGGTGTTGTGTGAAAAGGGAGGGAGAGGAATGAGGAATAGGGTGAGTAACTTCCTAGAGAGAAGAAGATGTCAATCAAACAAAGGGACAGAAGTGAATTGAATACAATCAGGCTAGAAGGGACAATAGAGATGAGCTGGTAGCATTGGTTTGCTTGATCTCAATAATAGGTAGCTGTCAATAAAGGGCAGGAACTCTTGACTTGGCAGGGTAGCTAGGGCAAGAGCGACTCTCAGATCGGGGAAAGATCGACCACGACCATCAACAGCACCCGCCACAGCAATGTAGACAACTGTGAGTAACAACATTAGTCTCATCATCCCACCTTCGTACGTGGCCGCCAGATATAGAGCAAGTCACCGTGCATCAGGACCTGAAAGAGCCAGACGCAGCAATGCGCTACCAGATCGTTGCTACATCATCACCACCACGATAGAACTGGTCTCCACCACCTCCAGCCACGATGCGTGTTACCCATCCATTACTTCTGAAGAGCCTGATCTCGAAGATACACCCACAACTTCCACTGAACACTCGCGAATCAGACCAGCTATTGAACATCTTAAAGACGTCGTTTCGCAAACACCTAGATGTCGTTCACCCTACTGAAGAACAAAATGCCATTAGCTCAACGTCAATGCCCAAGACTGCCTCTTCGCATCTATCCACTACAAGACATATTGACAACATCTTGACAAATCCACTTTTCGCTATAAAACCGAGGAACAGCACATACGATAGCATTGATGCCAAGATTGGAGGAAGAGTTACGACTGAGAGGAGGCTAACATTGCACGGGCTCACAAATCAATTTCGAGATCGACTGGCATCTGGTCTCGTAACCCAAGAAGTTGCGGCCAAGTATCTGAAGGAAGTGTTTCAAACGGCACGGCGATTGAATCCACAGGACATCAAGAAGAATATCGCAGCAGTAAGCTCGGGCTCACTTGTGCTTAAATGGCTGCAATCGACGGGGCTTTCTCATTCGTCACAAGTCATCGAGGATATGCAGTTCACTGCGAACTTGACGGCACATCTGGTTCTGGAAAATCGACACATCGAGGTGAGGGACTGGATACTCCCCTCATTGACTGTACCAGAAGACATCGAGAAGAAGTGGAAAAAACATGTTATAATCAATTATATCAATGCTTTGATAGCACAGAAGGAGCATCCAGACGTCGTGGTCGATAGATACTGTGAACTTCTAGAGTCTTTTAAGCAAAGCTTTCCAACAAATCCAAAAAATAAGATACGGCTCTTCAGCTTTGCTAGTTATCGCTTGGGTCTGCATCTCGCCTCAACGAAGGGTTATAATGTCTCCGCGGATGCTTTCTACCGCTTCTGGGATGCCTACTTACCTCATGCTGATACCAGGAATCTATTACAAGCACTTCTACCTCTCCATGCACCAGGTGCTGCAGATGCAACAATTGCCGTCAAGCATCTTATGAATTACGCCTCAGGACAATGGGGGCTCCCAGAAGTGGATCCGATGCACATTCGGAAGACCTTGTCGACGATGTGTTTAGACGCAGCCAACATACTTATCGACAAGAAGAAATACAAGGACGCAAGCTGGGTCCTCTCTTATGCTAGGACTGAGTTCGCAACAGAGCTTGGTATACAGCAAAGACATATCTCCAAAACCAGTACGCCTTGGTTACCCTCCAAAGTCCTCGAAAGGAGATATGGATCATTAGCGTTTGGCTGAAGCAGCCGCGGATACAGCTTCGATGAAGACTGTCCAACACCATCAATGCCTCTTCGCGACATGGATGATGCAGTTGACTCTGAGGATTAACCTTACTCAGGTCGTCTCAAACTTAGGATACCGCTCTGCCATGACAGTATACCTTACTGATCTCATTGTCGTACTAGGAATCATCTAAAGGTCCAAATACTCTGTTCTCTAGGCATGCTCATGCCTTACTCTGTCCTGCAAAAATTGCGCAAGCATAAGAAAAACAGGCGGAGGAGGAAGCCGACGTGATATGACGAAAAGTACCAGGACGGTACTTAGTAGTGTGATCAGCAGCGCTACCTCGCCCCAGAAAGAGCACGGAGAAATATTCAGGGGCTCGCTTCGCACATTCCAAAACGACCTTAACGCCCCACGACATTTTGCTTGACCAGAGGGGCAAGAACACATCACAACTCTCTGGCAATATGGTCACGGCCTTGTCATGAACACATGCTCTAAGGAGCACACCATGCACAAATGCACAAACAGCGGTTCCCCTTGCATAAGGCCATGATGTAGCGTGGGTCCACTATGTTTTGTGGGGTAGCTTGTCGCCAGAAAATCGCCCACCTCGTTTGCGCATTATACTGCGACAACCTTGGAGATGCTGGCCCTAGTTTCGCGTAGGATGGAAGGAGGAGATATGTAGATGCATAATATACTCTATATACTCATTTCTATGCTGATACAAAACTCCTTGAAAGCTGAGTGCAGATAGCGATAGCTATAGCTATAGACGTTTTCTGTGCCGTGCCTGATTTTTACTTTTTTGGGCGATCCGCGCGAGAGCTAGCCCCAATTCCTCTCCCTTTCGTTCGTCTCCTCTCCTCATCCATACATCATCGTCCCATCTTCTACTCATCTTATTCATTCAACCACTCCTCTGCAGCTCTACGCGACTGTCCTCACATCTATGCCATTACGAATATAGCCACGCTCCAGCAGTCCAATGGGCCACTACAACACTCGTCGTATCAGCTTATCCCTGCCATCGCTTGGTGTTCAGCTGCCTCGTGCCCATCGTTCTCCTGCAAACCCTTCAGCTTCTGGTGACAATCCACCAGCGAAACGAATAAAGCGCTCCCACACCCTCAGCGGCACTCCTCTGTCGCAATCCTTCACACCTCCACTACCTCGACACGCGACATCTCTGGCCGAGCGACCTCTTCATTCGGCTATCACGGCAGCTGTCAATACTCCTCCACCATCACCACCATCACCACATTCAAACAATGGACCTAAGCTTGACTACGAAGGTATCAACGATGACATTGTCGTTGGTGTGCTGCAACAGTTGGAAAAGACGGCCAACAGACCACATCTGATCAAGGAGCTTGCCACTGTGCTCATGACTAGCCTAAAGGTCGTCGAGAGGTATGTACACACTCTGCGTAAACAGAGGCTGCTGTCGTTGTGCAGCAGCTGCTTAGCGACACGATGCATTCCTGGTGTTTTGCCAACATCGTAATCAGCTGCGTACTATTTCGCGCCTGACATGTGACATACTCAGCAAGCGTCAAGTTTCGCTAACGCACTCTTCTACTAGCTCTGCCAATCCCGCCGCAATCATCTCTTCTCGTCTTACCAACTATCTCAAACGTCCATGGACTGCACTTGCACCATGTCCACTCGCCAAAGAACAGACCGAGGTCCATCCTCGTCGTGTCTACTTCTTCCTCACCACTGTCGAGCGCCAGTCCATCCCAGAGTTCAGCAATCCACCCATGGCCTCAAGAACCATCTTTTCACCATCCATATCATCTGGTTTCGAAGAAGAAGAGGTGGAAGAGCGCAAACGGGATGTCTTGTCACCCTCACCTGAAGTCGACCTATCTGCTCCGGCACACGAAGATAGTCATATTCACGCAATTGCAGAGCTTACGTTCCCTATGGACGACTTTACTGTTGAAGAGGAGGACACAGCGATGCAGGGTGCTTCCACAAACCGTGCGCCAAGTCCTCCGCTCGAACAGGACGAGAAAGAATTCACCCAAACGGCCAGTGTTATGCAGCAGCGCAAGCAAAGCGAACAAGCCGAGCACCGTCTACAAATGGAAAGACTCGAAAAGCAAATGTCTGCAAGCCCACCACCAAGCTTATCCATGTCAGTTGAATCTATGGACTCTATCCCGGAGACTTTCGAGATCATTGAAGATGAGAATGAAGAGAAGACAGCTTTGCGCAACCAGGAAGCTGTTGCTATGCTCTTCGGTGCTGGAAATGTCATGCACATGATGGACTACATCACTACCAGCCCTATGCTCAAGCCGCAGACCGTCTTGCGCATCGATGTTACTCCACAAAAGGACGTGCCAATTGGTGCTGGACCCGACAAGATTGACAGTGCTTGGAATGAAATTCAGTCGCCCGAGACTATCGAGCTGGCTGAGCTTGATGATATGTTGGGTGCTTTCTAGGGGAACTCGAGCACAGGCTCGGGTGTCCAGGTTGGCAAGATCAGCCTGTAGAAGAACTCTCTGGCGCATGGATGCGTCTGGAGTTCTTGGAAAGCTTTACCATGAGTTTCGTCATCGGAAGATTTCAAGAAGTCTTTGGCCACATACGACAGTGTTACACTTACACAACACCACTCCCACTTCTCTTCCCTCACAGCCTCAAACACAACTACCTGACATGAAGAGACAAGACTAAAACAAACTATAACAAAACAACGACATTAATCAAGAATCTACTTTTCTCTTTTTCTTGATTGTTTACACCACGAATGCAAAACAAAAAGTATAAAAGCGATTTTCTTGATTAGCGAGAAAAGAGACGAATTAAGACTACGAACGACGACTTTGATTCACGAACACTACTCTGTATAACTATAAAATAAATGAGATGAGAAATGGCCTTTTTTGGAGATTGTGGCACGATGAATGTGTGGAAACAGGAAGTGTGGAAGAAGAGGTAGTAGAGCAGGTATGGTTGGTGTGTGGCGGTGATGCCGCCTGCAGATGCACATGATGAAGAGGTTGTGTGCTGTGCTGTAGTACCAGGAGCTGCGTTGTAGGAATAATACAAGAAATCCAGAAATAACAAAAGTAGAATTGTAGCATTAGAGGTTGCAGCTTAGAAATTTAGAAATTTAGATTCCTTTGTTGTTGGACGTTCCTACTTGTTATGGATGACGCCTCCAGTGCGCGGTGTTTTGCATAGCTGCAAACCCCCTTTCCCGTTGATACCTTGTCTAATCTATCAGTCTTTCTGTCTACGAAGTATCTATCTTTATGGAACTGACCTCACGCCACAGCCCAATACCACTAAGTGACCTCCTCCCTTACACTAGCATTCAAACTCATTCTCATCTTCATCATCGTCCATACCACACCACACCACACAACTCATCATATCTTCACTACGTTCCTCACAAGCGCCAAAGTCCCACCACTTATAGTCTCAAACACCCTCCAGTCTCCAACATTACTTCATGCTCTCCTGCACACCACTCATCTTCTTTTAGCAAACTCTTCCTTGTGAACGAAAGAGGTAGAGGTGCGGACGGGAGATTTCGCTTTTATTTGTTTCATACTTTTTATGTACAAGACGGCGAAGGAGGGGAAGGTGTGGAAGGTGAGGAAAGCGAGGATGTGCTTGTACGGGTAAAGAGAATTGAGAGGTATGCGATAAAGTATATGGAGGGGAAGACGAAATGAGGTAGAGGAGTCGTTAATACCATGGCCTGTCTTCTAAATGCGAATGCGGATGTTCTGGCATACAACCCTTCTCGATCGTCGCCTGTCATCCGTCGTCTACAATTTGAGGAAACATCTTCTGCAAGCCTCTTCTACCAAGTCTGTCTTGCAACGTCACTGTCATTTCCATCAAACTTCGGATATAGCATTCTCATGCACATCGTTGGGCAAAGTCTTGAGCAGGCTTGTCGTGAATCTCGATCGCGTCTCTCGCGGTCATCATCCATTACCTCTTCTTCATGAAATAATCATTACCATTATCGATGTCGTCCTCTTCATCGTCTTGATTGCTTGATGGGATAGAGCTCTCAGTCTTCGCAGATCGGTTCGTGTGATAATCAGCCGATTAACGTAGCATTGCCGGCGCTGAATGGGCATTGTAGATTGTCTAACTTCGCATCTATATTGAGATATAGCTGATTGGCGAGGAATTCGGTCTGGGCCTCTTCAAAGCAGGATGTGATAGTTTCCGATTTACAGTCTCGACTATTGCGCTCTTGTATGCTTTTAGATACCCATTACTGATTGCATTAATCTCGATTACTTCGAGACTTTCCAAAAAGAGTTGTGGTTTGGTAGTGGGCGTGGTGTGAACCAAGGCCGTACGCCTTGTTGCGGAAGGAAAAGAAAGCCGAGTCAAAACTATTGTTGCTAGTCGCAGATGTCAAAGGTCAACCTTGTCTATACATCAAAGCCTTAGAAAGAGGATGATGTAGTCTTAGCTCAAAGGTATCTCCTCTCGAATCCTGCCGAAGAAAACTTGTCACCAGATTTCGTGACGCATCAGTCATCCGTGGTAGGACTTTGACGACAATGGAGGAGCGAGGGAAAAAATTATGGGACAACCACAGCACTTCGTGGAGCATTCTCAGTCCCAAACAAGCAGTCACTTCTGGTCAAGCTCTTTCCATATACATGAGAAATTCCTGCGAGAAGATGCTACATCTTTACTCAGGTCACGACGCCAATACTGAGGTTACTTTCTCCTTTTGCAAATGCGCAGTGGTAATAGTAGGTTTATCACATAGTCTAGCCACCACGACGCTTCCTTGTTACCATAAGATGCTTTTTGAAGACTCATCGTGACTGCGTTGTATGTTGTCTTTGGTAGTTCTATAGAAAGGGGCAAATCCCTTCCTCTAGAATTCTACCAAAATACCCCACATTTTGAACCCTAAGTTTACACAAATTTGGTGTGCGAGTGAAGACAAGCGACCGCAACATTTCCAGAATCAACAACCACCCATCATGTCTCGATTTTTTGCAGCTAGCTCCAGCGAGAGTGAGAGTTCAGAGGAGGAGGAGCTCTACTCCGGCGAGGAGGCCGAGAAGAGCGAAGACGAATCAACCTCAGAAAGTGAGGAGGATGACTCTGACGACAGCGACAGCGACTCTGAAGGAGGTGCTACTGGAGTAAACAGATTCTTGAAAAGTGATGATGAAGAAGATAGTGAGGATGAAGAGGTGGAAAAGTCTACAGTGGTCAAGAGCGCAAAGGACAAGAAGTTTGAAGAGCTCGAAGGCACCGTGCGCTTGATTGAGAATGCACAGAAGATTGGCGACTGGACAGTGATATCTGCAGGTTTGTGGTGGAAATCGGTGCACGACAGGACTGTACTGATGAAGATGCAGAATACGACAAACTCAACAGACAACTTCCACGACTGATCAGGGACAACGATGGTAAGGTGCCTAAACTATACGTCAAAACAGTCGCCGACCTCGAAACGCTTGTCAACGAAACGGTGGATAAGCAAAAGGTTACTCCCAAGAAGATGAACGCCCTCGCAACAAGAGGTCTGAACGCCGTACGACAAAAGATTCGCAAGCTCAACAAGGAGTACGAAACAGATGTTCAGGCATACCGTGATGACAAGGATGGCTTTATGAAGGAAGACGAAGAGATCCCACTTCCTGCTCCAACGAAAAAGAGCAAGACCAGAGAGACCTTTGCGGATGGCCAGCAACTTGATGATGAGGACGATGGTGGCTGGGAAGGTGTTGGCAAGGATGGAAGGGCTGTCAGGTATAGCCCAGAAAGCATTCTTAAACACCTCCGCTCCATCGTCGAGGCTCGCGGTCGCAAAAACACAGATCGTCTGGAGCAGATTCGCGTAATGGAGAAGCTCTTGGATGTTGCAGCAAACGACTATCAACGAATCCGCGTCCTTCTCACCCTCATTTCCACACGCTTTGACCTTACATCGAATTCCGGCAACTACATGGCACAAGAGCAATGGAGACTGCAAGTATACAAGTGACAAGTATCAGAAGCACACCCAGCTAATACCATCGAACAGTGCCGACCAAGAGTTCTCCAAGCTTCTCTCCGTTCTCGAAGCCAACACCAATATCTTCGTTGTGGAAAATGGTGAAGAGTGGGACGACGATGAGAAACTGCCAACTATTGAAGAGAACAAGACTTTCCGCATACCTGGCAGCATGGTTTCCTTCATCGAGAGACTTGATGATGAGCTCACGAAATCACTACAACAAATCGATCCTCACACAGCCGACTACATTGAGCGATTAACAGATGAAGCTTCACTATACGCAAACATTTGCCGATCGGTAATATATGTCGAGCGCATGCAAAAAGCAACCGATGTCAACGCACCAGCAGATAGCATTAACCGGGTGATTATGCGAAGACTCGAACACCTTTACTTCAAGCCTGCACAGGTCGTCGACATCCTTGAGGAGAACACATGGAAGGCTATTCCCCAGAATCTCGACTCTGCCATCACACCACGATCACAGAAACAGGACACTCACGAACTTGTCAAGGTTCTCACAAATTACCTCTTCCAGTACAGCGAGGGTATCATTCGTGCCCGCGCCATGCTATGTCAAATCTACTTCTTGGCGCTGCACGACCACTACTACCGCGCGCGTGACATGATGCTCATGTCGCATCTTCAGGACACCATCTCTTCATTCGACGTCACATCACAGATTCTTTTCAACCGTACGCTGGTACAAGTCGGTCTCTGCGCCTTCCGCGCTGGTCTTGTCTACGAAGCACAAAACTCTCTCCAGGACATCTGCGGTAGTGGTCGTCAAAAGGAGTTGTTAGCACAAGGTGTACAAATGACACGCTACTCTCAAGTCTCCCCTGAACAAGAACGTCTCGAGCGTCAACGTCAACTTCCTTTTCACCTACACATCAACCTCGAGCTTCTCGAATGCGTCTACCTCACCTGCAGCATGCTCCTGGAGATCCCACTGCTCGCACAGACTGGCTCAGCACCTGATCTCAAGAGACGTATAGTAAGCAAGACATACCGCCGTATGCTTGAGTACCATGAGCGTCAAATCTTCACTGGTCCACCAGAGAACACGCGCGATCACGTCATGCAAGCATCCAAGGCACTTGCAGCTGGAGAGTGGCAAAAGGCAGCCGAGTTCATCTCCGCCATCAAGATCTGGGATCTGATGAAGGAGCCGGAGAAGATCAAGGCAATGCTCGAGGCACAAATTCAGGAGGAAGGCCTCCGCACCTATCTCTTCACATATGCGCCATTCTACGATACCCTTGGCCTGTCGACTCTGGCTGAGATGTTTGCGCTGGAAGAACGCAAGGTCGCTGCCGTGGTTAGTCGTATGATCAGCCATGAGGAGCTGGCTGCTGCATTGGATCAAGTTGGCAAGATGGTGGTGTTCAGGAAGGGTGTTGAGTTGAGTAGATTGCAGAGCCTGGCATTGACGTTGAGTGACAAGGCTAGTGGGTTGATTGAGAGTAACGAGAGGACATTGGAGACGAGGACGCAAGGTATGCCGAATGCATTTGAAAGGGATCGCGGCGCGGGTGGACGTGGTGGAAGAGGTGGTGGTAGGGGTAGAGGTGGTGCGAGAGGTGGTAGGGGACGAGGAGGAGGAGGTGGTGGTGCCTTCCAGGGTGTGATGGGTAAAGTTGGTGCTTGATCGAGTGGTGAATTGTAGAAGAAAGCATAATGAAATGGCGTTGGAACAAGTGAGAACTTTGATCATAGGGGCGAAAAAAGAGAGTGCCTTTGGTAGAATAACCTGGTACTAGTACCCTAGGTAGGGTGTATGTATGGATCTACTGAACCCAGTAACAATATCGTGGTGCTATTCACGCATCCTCGTTCTCATTTTGTGTGGCCTGTCGTTCTTCGCTACTTCCTACCCCCTGATCCTCGCAAGTGAGGAGGCGACAGCCAAACGATAAATCTATTTCTTGATACGACCGCCAACATGAGTTCATCGTTGAGCTGTGAACCTTCCGAACCTATCAACGGACAGCCCAAGGATAGCCGTCACACAAAAAGTTGAATGTACGACTCCATCGTTGAGCAAGCAAACACCGATGTCTTATCGTCTAGCTGGTAGAATCCCTGATATCTACTCCTCAACGATAAACTTGTACACCATCCCATCCTCATGTCCCTACCAACCAGCCTGACTACCATAATTCCCGCTAGCCCTCTGCTTACCCCAAAGAAAAATCCTCATTATCATGCCCTCGCTAGCAAAAACCCACCCCAAACATCGTCATCAACCCACTCCCACCACAACCACCTCAAAGCGCACACAAGCCAAGCTCGACAAAGCCGCCACCTACCGCACCACCGAGCGCAACATCCGCTCAGCCATCTCCGAATTCCAAAAAACAACTGACCGCGTACGAGCAAGGCGGGCAAAACGCATCGAATCCGAGCATGTCGCAAATTGCTAAAACCTTTCACCGTGCCGTACCAGCGCTGTCTTGCGCGGATGCGGGGACGGGACTCAAAGTGGGAGCGGTGGCCGCCAATGAGCAGGCTTACGGAGGCGCAGGAGAGAGGTTGTTGTGCAGTGGTGTGCTCGTGCTTTTGGAGATGGGGGTGGGAGTGATGAGCAGAGAAAGCTGAAGGAGATTGAAGCGTTTGCGAATGGGTTACTGGTGGGTGAGTATGGGGATGACACGCAGCGAGTGAGTTCGATATCGGCGAAGAGGTTCTTGGAGCGACATCCGGAGATACGAATGCAGAAGGCAGGGGCGAAGATGGGTTCGGATGTGGTGGTGGATATGTTGTTATCATGGCGGTAGACCAAGTTCAGGATTGGCACATGGCCGAGGTGGATAGTGTTTTAGTGCGCAAAGCGGCAAGACGAGCAATTGTGCAGAAGTGCAGCAACTGCGGGCACCACTTGAGACAGCAAGAAAGGAGAACGAGAAGTTAGTGGCAAAGTTACGAGAGTTGGAAGAGGAGCTGAAGGAACGATGATAAAAGAAGAGTGTGTTGGTGGCGACGTCTGATTCAGCCAGAACCACCATAAGAAACGACCTGACCATGGATATATGATGACACGAATGAATGCTAAGTTCACCTCTGTATAATACGTATGCTGGATAGTTCAAATGAACTTGGGTAAGCGAAGAAGCATGAAGAGCCACGCTGAAGCGAGCGTCTTTTGGACATAACTAAATGAATTAACACTCATCCCAAGCTTACTATACGCACATACAAAGGATAGTCGGTCAAGAAAAGCTTTACGAAGCCTCTTTCAGCAAAGCGAGCGTAACACCCAGCCAGATAAAGGGAGAAAGTCCCAGCTGAATAAAGAGAGAAAAGTCCTAAAAGCATTCATCACTATAATGGAGATAGGATGTCAGGTGCGTGTTATTATATTGAAGTAGGTAAGGTAGCCGTCCTGTTTATTACCTTTGCTTCATTTTGACAATAGATAGACGAGATAGACGTCGATCTATATATATGTATACTTTTACAATGCTTCTATATGCTATATCATAATGTCATAAGTTCATACCACAAATCTTCTAGTCGTACAATCATCCTCATCCTCATCCTCATCCTATTTCAGCAAGCATTTCCGTGATTCATCACATCATCACTCAGCCTCAACAATCAACTGCGTACTAACCTCCCACCCCATCCCTGCTTCTCCCTCTCCACCTCCCAGCCTCGCACGAATAACCGCACCAATCTTCTCTCTCAACCTCATCAAGCCCTCCTCTCCTCCCTTAACCCTGACCCGCAAATTGGCCATGCCCAAGCCATAATGCACCTGCCAGAACTTTGCCTCTTCAACGCGCTTGACCACTTCCATATCTTCAATCTCTCGAAGTACCTCGCCGACGCTTCCAGAACCGGAATATGACATCAGCAACATTGAGCCCAACGATATGACCAGTTTTGCGCCTAGGAAACACATTGATAGCGCCATGATCCCGCTTAAAGCCTTGTCGTAGAGGGAATACCAGCGCTCTTTGAAGAAGGGCATCAGGAGTAATGCAGCTGAACAGCTGAGGGTGAAGAGGTGACTCGGGTCTTTGAGCAACATAGGAAAAATATTCCATGCACTAGAAGGGCGTCCGCGCAGACTTTGCGTCGTGAGTCGGGCGTGGGTGCGGACGAGGAAGGCGGAGGTGAGTGTTGTCGCCATTGTGAGCAGGCAGATGGAGTCGAGTGTTATGGCGGATGCGCGAGCGTGGTCGTGAGGTGTGTGAGGAAGGTGCGAGCCCGAGTGCTCTAGGGCGTGTTTTGCGGAATGGGAGAGGAGGTCGAAGCCCATGAAGAGGAGGAGGATGGCTAGGGCGAAGGAGATGAGTAGTTCGCTGCGTTCAAGGCTGAGTTGTTAATCTGTATTAGTCTTTGGGTTTTCTGCAATTTTTCTCTTTGTTTTAGGCATGTAGCTGCAAAACGTACCCGAATGGCTGCCGTATCGTGCTACGCTTCCAGACTTCGAAGTTTCCGAGCACCTCGACGCCGGCGCATAGGAAAGCACCAATCGCGTCGTAGAAGACCAGATGCGAGAGTGCTGTAACCGCCAATGAGCCATGCGCATTCCACTGTACATATCCCGCCACGAACAAATGACAGAAACACCATCCCAACCTGACCGTCTGCTCCTTCGACATACTCTTCCATCCTTCTTTCGTCGTGGGCACAGGCAAAGACGCTGGTAAGCGTAGCGGTGCTCTTTGTATTGGTTCCTGGAAGATCTGATGACTGACACTACTGTGCTTGTAACGATGGCCTCGTCTCTTGCCTATTTCCGAGGAAGACTTCATCGACGGCTTGCCAGCTGCGTAGATTTGTGTTTGGTATCCGAAGGGGTTGCGAAAGTTCTCTGGTCCTCCCATAGGCGACATTGTTCTTGGTCTTTCTGCCATTTCTGGGCTGAGTGAAGAGTATCTGGCCGAGTAGAGGGAAGGCGAAGGAGGGACGCTACTGATTGGTTCTTGCGAGGCGTATAGTGATTGTCTCTTGGAGTGACCACTGGATATTGGCGGCATGGTCTTGTCACTGAAGGATATCTGTCTGGGCGAGGGTTCGGGCGCGTCGTCCATGGCCTCGGTTAGGGAGATGGAGAAGGGGATTTCGCGCGAGGAATGTGAGGAACGAGACGAGCGTGAGGCGTCCATACTGACGTCTGCGCTGCTTTTGGACAAGCCAGAGTCACGCGTGCTTAGAGCTCGGGGTATTTGCGCCGATGTTGAGATCTGAAACATTGGCAAAGGCGCTAGCCTGATATGGGAACGAACGACGACAAGCATACAATGAAACACATATCAATCATAATAGAAACGAAATGATCGGAAGTCGTTGTGGGTAACGCTGAAAAAGTATCCGACCATCGTGCTAGACTAGCTAGAAACATTACCGAGTTAGAGATGTGTACAGACACAACAATGTGTCAAAGCTTTGCGTGCAGCCTTCTCCTTCACCATTGCCATTAATCTATCAACTCCGCTCAGTAATCACAGCCCGAAAGCTCAGTGCCCACCGAAAGGTGGCTGCCATCCACCAGGACCACCAGGACCACCAGGACCACCGAAACCAGGACGACCACCCAGTCCAAGCAAGGACAGGATCTTTACGAAGTTGGGTGTACCTACACCAGTCGCCGCATCCCAGCCTTGCTGCGCAGGGAAGCCAGCAGTTCCACAACCGAAACTGCTACCATTGGTGACGTCCGTAAATGCAATATAGCCGCGAGAGTACAGCCAAGGATTAATGAAACCCATGGGAGGTCTGCCCGCAGTGATCAAAGCGTCGTTGACAAGCGAGAAGATTGCTGCCGTTGCTGGGCAAGAGGCACTGGTACCGCCGACTCTGCGAAGAGTGCCGTTCCAGATCACGGCGAAGTAGTCGGATTGTGCGGAAAGACTGTTGGAGAAGGAAATCAGTGGCTATGATATGTGGCTATTTGGTGAGATACTTACTCGGGATATCCACGACCTGTACGGTTGTAGAGGCCGGCGTACATGTCACCTAGCGAGTCGATGTAGGCAGAAACTGTCTTGTCCTGGTAAGCAGGACGAGAGAAGTAGTTGCTGTGAAAGAATGTGTTAGTTTTGTTATCGTTTCTGGGTATTTTCCCGCGCTATAATGATGAAAGCATACCTGAAGCCAGCGCCACTGCCAAATCGTTGGACCGTCGTTTCCCTGCGATGTGGATCAGCCGGACATTCTACAGAACTTCACCACGCATATTTATAAGCTGGAAATACTCACGGATAGCCTTGTGTACCCCCAACGGCGGTTACCCATGGGCACGATGCAGGGAAGGCAGGCAAGAACATAGTCGTGTTCTTGCCATCATTGCTCAAACAAGCTCCAGTAGGACCAACCCCAGAATCACCACTCGATTCAAAGTAGCTTACACCACGTGCGCCTAGCTGAGCAATCTCAGCACATACTGCCTGGGCGTAGGAGAGAGGCACAGTCTGCTCGTCGTCACCGTAGGATGTGCTGATGACCTGCGTGGAGTTAATGAAAGGTGCAATATATGGTATTGTGGCTACATTGTTCTTACCTGAGGAATCGCGGAGTCGGGCTGACTGAGAATGTATTGCAACCAAACCAAGTAGGGCTCGTTGGTGTCACTACAAAGACATCAGCAAGGTGTTGAGTGAAAACATGATCGGTAGTACTCACGTAGGCGTGTTGATATCGGGGATGAAAGGTGGACTTCCACCAGTACTGTAAACAGTCATAGGAGTAGGCCAGCTGATTCCGAGGATGGTTTCGGCATCGAGGTTACCCTCAATACCCCTCCGCTGATACTGTACGGCTTGCGAAGTGGTACCATTGGCGATGGACACAAATTGGTACTCGTCTGCAGCCGCTAGAGCGTCAGGCCTGTAACGCTGGAGGAAGGTGTGGACATCGGAGCGGTTGCTGACTTCCATCAAGTAGTTGTTCATGCCGATTTTGTTGACGCCGGCAGATTTGGGCGTGTAGTTGTATGTTCCATAGAGCGTCCTCAAGCAAGTAGGAGTGACAAGAGAAAAGTTGCAAACCGCGGAGATGTTTGGGTTCGCTGGCATATATGGAGGCGGTGCACCCGAGAAGAAGGGTGGGCGTCCAGGGAAGCTAGAAGGACCCTTGGAGTGGTCGGATGGGCCTCCTGGCCAAGCAAGGGGAGGCCCTTTGAGATCACCAACAGGCATCAAGTCGTTGCTGCGCTCCGCAATGTTGACTTGTGGCATGGCCTTGAAGAAGGTGTTCGTCGGCTGGATGGTAGAGATGTGATCATGGAGATGCTGAGGTAGAGACCACGACTCTGTACGGACAAGGCGTGAACCATCAGTATGCTCAAAGATGTGGTACTCGGTATCGAGAAGACGCTCGACTTGCTTGACAGACAAAGGTACACTGATCCAGTTCCTGGAAGAGCTGGAGGTCCATTCCAGGATGTCGTGTTCCGCGAGCCATTCACGGACGTAATCAAGCGTGTCTGCAGCAGGCTTGGTGTATTCGTCCACTGCAGCTTTGCTCAGGTGCTGGCCGTAGCGTGAGTGGTCAGGATCGGAGACTATGAGTAATTGTCAGCGCTGCACTGGGAACATGTGTACAAGGAGATAAGATGCAATTGGTTGTAAGACATCAACAATGAATATTGTACAGTAGACCCTGGGTCAGATCGTGGAACACAAGCACATTTCAGTAGTCATGACATACCTTCGAGCAAAGTACGCTCAAGCTCAGCGTAATTGTTCTGCCTGAGACCAATCTGCAAGTACAAAACATGGTCTTCAGGAGCCCTCTCGACCTTAGACCAACTTCTAGGCAAAAAGCTCTCCTTGACAGCATAGTTGGCACGGCGGACAGGCGATGCCGAGACAATGCCAGCAGCAAGTGCCAGAAGGACAACAGAGACCCTCATAGTGCTTGATTAGATCAACAATATACACTCGACGACCTAATCAGGGGACTGGAACTGCAATCAACGAGGCAGACTGGGAGACAATCCATCTCTTTAAGCTTCTTCACCTCCTATCAATTAGCTCCAGACTGGGCCCACGTAGCTCACACGCCATCTTTACGCAATGAAACAGGAAAACAGGTAGTCCATTACTAGTACAGCCAACGGACAAAGCCAGCTTCACCATGTCAGGAAGGTGGATGGTCATAAAAAGAGGTTATCGTAACAGACCTGCCTCATGGAGCTTACGGCGAACGAGGACGGAGGACGGCACATGCACAGTCGTAGGGATCCTGACTTAGTTATCATTAGGTGACGGGAGGAGAAGCAGGAAAGACAGGCTTTCAAAGGACAAAAGCTTCGATAAGCCAAGGTCTTGGAAGAAGACTAACAGGCGCAGGTGTGGGGTCCTGATTATCAGAAGAAATCATGTTTTAATGCTTTGATAAGACGGGCTAGAGACTCAAACAGATGACCCTGATCACTAGCTATGCGAGCATGAGAGTGGCGTGGTAGACTTTGTTGTCGTACCCCGGAAGACAAATGTGGTCGTAGAGCATCAATGGAGAGGCAGGCTGTCGTGCTGTGAATAGCGAAGATAGCTTCTCTTTGGTTGAGTTAGCTTATCTTTGTGCTCGAATGTAGAAGAAAGCCTCGGTAAGCTTGTGTGAAAGGCTTATTGAACTAAATGATCGAGCCAGGTTATACCAGAATGTTGTTAGATTCGTCGTGCCGCATTGCCTCTCCTGGCGAGTCAAGACACACAAAGTGAGCGAGTGGCGAAATGAAGTTTACAATGTAGGCGGTATGTACACATTTAGGGATTTGAGCATATCGTTCTACTTAAGCATATACACTTCTTCAAGTCGCTCTATCTCCAACTCATATCCTAAAGATTTCTCAATAATCTCTACCACAGTACTGACCACTTCACCTAGCTACGAACGGTGCTGTGCATATTCCAGCTCGTAGACATAATCTTCTAAGTCTATTCATCCTTAAGTCATGTCCTAAAGATTTCTCAAGAATTTCTACCTCATGACCAGCTCACGTAGGTACGAAGGGTGCTGTGCATATTCTAGCTTAGAGACATACTCTTCAAGTCTCCTTATCTCCAAGCTATATCCTAAAGAGTTTTCGAGAACATATACCGTACTAACCATCTTAAACTGAAAGCAAAGGGGTATCGTCATCTATTTTTCACATATCAGTAACAAGATCGCATGAAAAGTCAATAGCTGTCACAAACATACCTTAAACCAACCTAAACACGACGCCCAGCAAAACGCCCAGCAAAACGCTTTTCGAGGGCACGAATCAAGATAAGGGCTTCACGCCCGAACTCTCTCTCCCAAGACCCATTCACCTTGGTCTCCCAAATCGCATGTCCGAGACCGTCGCGAGTCTGCAATGTGATTAGTAATCATCAACATATTCTAGCTTAAAAAAAGTAGCCTTAACCCTCTTTATCTCTAAGAGTTGTCTGGTGCATCTCATTGTAAATTCGTATCACTTTCACTGTCTCATTAGGCTGTGTGGAGTGCTGTACATATTCGCACTAAATAGCATACTCTCCTTCTTGTCTCTACATCTTGAGGAGCTGTCTAGAGGATCTTACTAGCATTGCCTACCACCTTCACTGTCTTAATGGGCTGCGTGGAGTGTTTCCGTTTGTTATGTTTTGATGTTCGTCAAGATTGACTATATTTTGATGTTCGTCAAGAAACAATTCCCTATCATTAGGGACATCTCAAGTCCCCTCAAATGCATACAGCCTGCAAGACCTCGTAATAGAAAGATCTGCGTGATTTTTGATCTCGAGTGTCCTTGATATATCAATTCTCGCGAAGGTATGCTTCCAACCTCAAGCCTCAATCATCAACAGCACCCGACCTCCGACACCGTCCAGCAATACTCGAAAGTCGTCTCGACAGCCAACCTCCCCACCTATGCTTCGATGGAGTCTGATTACCTTGGGCAAACCTACGAATTTCACGAATCTCGGCGTCCTTGTAGACGTATCCCTGGGTTGCTCGCACGTAATCCATAGTAGCCAGGTGTGCCACGTCCACCGAATCATAATGACGAGCTGGAATGTCGTTAAACGCACTGACAGGGCCCAGGTCGTGGTATCGAACAAATAATACTCTCCAATCCATAGGGTCGTCAGGTGGATGGTGGAGATAGCCACTGACCACGGTTTTGCATATTAAGCAACGAAGCCAGCTGTGTCTTTCTGGGTGATAGCCTTGCCTGGTGGTGTATATTCCGGCTGGTCCGAAATTGCTAAGCTGTGACAAGCACTTTGTCGCAACCGTTTCTGTGTCGTCCTTTGTTGGATCAACGATGCTACTACCATCAGAACAGCCGCAAAAGTTCACCGCGAATGGCTTCGAGTAGTGTTTGGCTGCTAGAGTCTGAAAGGTCATTCTGAGGAGTAACGCATTGTCCCTTGTAAAGACAGCCTCGGTCGAAATGTACCAGCCATCCAGTGTTCGGTAGTGTTTATTGAGAGACTCGATCGGAAGGCCATATGCTGGGTCGCCTTCCCATTTTGCACGCTTAACGAGTTGTACAACTGTCTCCGAGAGGTTGATATCCGTGTGGAGGAAGAGGTCTGCGTGAAGGTCATTGAAGTTACTCGGGGCTCGACATGCATTTGATTGCTCAATCCTTGAAGGATGCCAGGGATGAAATTTGACACAGTTTTTGCACAACACCCATGCAGGATCGAGCCTGTCCAGAAGCTGTAGGAACGAAACTTCTGCACGGCATTGTCGGGCTGATTCAGGCGCTGAAAGATTCGTGCGAATGTTGAGGCGAATGATTTCGCTGTCATTGACAACATCGCTATGTCAACGATCCTTAAGTGGTCTGCTATACTGAGGAGTATATCGTCGGATAGCATCGTAATGGAAAAGATTGACTTGCTGAAGTTGCCATCCAGCAGGGTTATGCGTGCCTGCCTTGTGCGCCGAGCTTGCTTGGTTGTTGACATTATCGACTTCACAATGTGTGGTGAAGCGGCATATAATAATAGCTTTGGCATATCAAGAATGCTGCAGGTTACCCGAAAACCGTAGTTTCAGGACATTGACAGTGCTACGAGCACTAATTGTCGAGTACGCTGTCTTATTGGTTCTGCGAATCTGTACGGGTGCCAGTATTCGTGGCCAACGGGGAAACGAGAGAAGTGCCGTGAAGAGTACCCTCGACCTTCTAGGATTAGCGGATGTAAACTAAGTTATAAGTATCTTTCGAGGAAGAGCCTAGGATACGAGAGAGTAGCGTAAGGTGAGGAGCAGCTGTAATAGCTTATGAATAGTACCCTTGGTGACCCACGAAATCTGACAACGACGTGGTACGCAGAATTTCCCTAAAAGCTTATTGACGATCCAAGGCCGAGGACGGCTTTGGCACCAGGTCTCGCCACTAATGGTTGCGAAGTTGGGACGAAAGTGGATTGGACGGGACCAAGGTAGATAAAGCTCAGGACAATGGTACGTTCTTGGAAGGTCTAGTGGTTTGATCTGATAAAGCTGAACGTGACAAGTCGCTCTCTTTGACTAGTTTCATCGCCGCAACCAGCACACTCGACGAAGACCTGCACCCCTAATCAACAATTTCGGATCAATGCCATTGCTGTGTTCCCGACATGTATGCCTCCTCTATAGATTGATCTTCCAGTGTCCTGATGAAGTCTCTATTGCTTCTTCCTTGTTGCCCTGCACGACTGGGTCGTCGTCTCGAATCTGAACTGCCATCTGCAGGTGGAGGGTGATAAGCCGGACTGGGCTGCAATCTGATTGGCGCATTCGGATCCAGATGACTGATGACTCTTTGTAGCGATGCAGGGATGCCACCTTGTTGCTGGTCCAGCGTCGACGCTCTTTGACGTCCCGCCCGAGTAGCTGCTTGTGCGTGGAGACTGTTTTGTTGGCCTGCATAACTGGGATGCAGTTGCGCTGGAGGTGGTTGCAGCATGCCCATTGGCTGACCATAGCCTCCTTGTGCTGCATAGGGCGGTGGCATGGGCGTACCGTATGGTGGTTGGCCATACCCGCCAGGACTTAGTATGGTAGGTGGTTGTGGATATTGACCCATTTGCATAGCAGCCAATGCTGACGCATTTTGTTGTGCTTGTATTTGCGCGTCTTGCTGTGCATGCCGCTGCTTGCTTAGTGCTTCTGCTTGTTGTTGCTGCTGGATGCCTGGTGCTGGAGATCTGTTCAGCGAGCCAGCCTTCAAGTTCATTGGTGGTACGAAAGGCCCTGTGAACTTCTGTTGAGTGATAAATGGATGCAGTTTCGCTTGTTGTGGTGACCATCGTTCGAGCGGGTTCAACGATAGCAGACCTTTGACGAAGTCAATGAATGCATTACGATTTTGCATTTCTGTAGAAACAGTTAGCTTGGTTACACGCTTCAATCTAACCTGATACTAACCTCGATCGATTTCGGCCTGCTTCATGTTCTTGCGTGGTAGTGGATAAGTCCGAATAAGCTCTTCGAGCTTTGTAGCCGTAAAGTATTTCTTGCTAGGTTGCTCTTTCGTGTTATGCTCTCTGGAGTACTGCTCCATACTCTTCAGTCGGTAATGCCGTCGCCCAAACTCATCGTGCGATTTCTCGAAGAATTCACCGGCTTGCTTTCCCACTTCAAGCATCCAATTCTGTGGCGATCCTAGCATCTCTGTTATTCGGGATACTTGGTTGTATTCAGAAGAACCAGGAAACAATGGGAGTCCCAGGAACAGCTCCACCACAATGCAACCAAGAGACCACATATCGATCGCAGCAGAGTATCTAAGGAGTATTAGTACCAAGTATAGCTCACTCATTCGTTCTGGTACTTACGGCAAGCCCAATAACACTTCCGGTGATCTATAGAACCTCGATTGGATATATGTATACACCGTTTGTCGTTCGTCGCAGGCAGAGCCGAAGTCAATAATCTTAATGATTGGGCTTTCCAGATTCTTGAGTAAGATGTTTTCTGGTTTTAGATCACAGTGTATTATTCGAGCTTTACTCAGTAAGCACAGTCCATTAAGTAGCTGCTGTGCAAACACCCTGACTAGAGTTGTGCTGAGTCCGCGGAACTGATTTTGCTTGATCAACTCGTAGAGATTTACGCTCAAAAGCTCAAATACCAAGCAGAGATGCTGTCGATGTATGAAGGTGTCTTTCAATCTCAATAGATGATGGTCGTCGTTCTTGTCCAATTTGCTATTGAGCTGAAAGCAGTCAGTCCTTTGCTCGTTGGCATTACAAGCTTGAGTGAACGTACTAAGTCGAGCACTGAAACCTCCATCATACTCTGATTGAAGTATGCTGTCTTATTCTTGACTACCTTTACTGCGATCACTTCACCCGTCTTGAGGTTCTGGCATTTCACAACCTGGCCAAAAGTACCTTGACCGAGGACGTCGAGGATGAGATAGCGGTTTCTGTAACACGTCAGCATCTTGTATTGGCTTTCAAAGTCACAAGACTGACTTGTGTCCTGTTTCTTCTGAACCCAAAATATCGTTGACGTAGAGGATATAGTCGCTGTCTTCATTGTCGTAGCCATCGTTCTTGCTGCCCTTGCTTGGTTTCGTAAGCACACGTCGTGGATTTCGGGACGATTCGTATGTGAAGCCAGGGTTACATATTCGGTAGGTAGCTGGCAGGTGGGTAGTGAGAGCTTGCAGAGGCTGGCATTGACGTATTAGTCTAAATATCCTTGCTCCCATTCTTGTGCCTAATCACTCACACTGATGAAACCTCCTTCAGGATCTGCCCGTCTGAACAGCGGCTGTGCATTAAGTTGCGGTCTTAGCTCTGACACTTTCGCGCACTTTGCGAAACGCGGCACTTGCAGCCGCGTCACCGGCGCGCTTTGCATTGGGAAACCTGTTGGTGAGGTAGCCTCGCGACCGAACATGGCATTCAGCTGTTGCGTAGCCGATCTCGGAGGATAATAAGGTGATTCTGGACTCATGGGAGTATGGATGGGAGGGAGGTGAGATGTTGGCGTTCGAGACGAAGCTATAACAAGAAGATATCAGTGGCCATTGTCCTGAAAGAATCAACCTGGCCTACGTACTAGGAGTTGTGAAGTATGATTGTGATTGAAACATCCCTGGTCGCGTAGGTGATTGTCGAGGAGGAGCTTGCGAGTTGGGAGTGTAGGAAACATATGGAGACTTGTCGCCTGGCGTCGGTGTCACTCCAGTTCGCATTGGAGAATATCTTCTGGCAGCCGCCGAGTCAGCAGAAGCGTACTGCTGAGAAGTCGGTCTTGATCGTGGCGCGTAGTTCTGACGGTAGTCTACTGACGCATCGGTGAAGTTTGGAGTCCCATACTGGTCCAGACTGACACTGTTGGCGTCCATCATTGGTTCATCGGTGTAGCTGCGGGGGTTCGACATTGTGGTCGAAAGCTGAGCAGCCAATGCTAGACTGCGCGACGTTTATGCGCTCATTCCAAGGTGGAGGAGGAGAGGAGGCGGAAGGGACGGGGAGGACGTCGAGTAGGAGCGAAGAATAACGTGAACAGTTGTACGAATAATAAATATAGCAATGAAGATGCGTGGTCGTTGAATGTTGCCCTCCATGACCCCTTATCCCTCGTACCACTTATCTTGGACAAACTAATTCTACGAGCTCTACATTCGAGTTCTTGTGGGAGATGCCAATCCTTGTGTTGCTGCATGAACTTGAATTATGTCTAGCTACACAGCCATCTATCGCCATTTTGTCATACAATAGAAGTTGGCGAGTGAAAGTCGAGTATTACCATTATCAATAAGGAAGGATAAAAGTGAATTATATAGCTCGCTATAAAGGAACGCCTTACCGGCACATATCGTGGCGACTTCTCTGGAAACTTAAAGAGAATGAGATGAAGTGTCGAGAGCCTCCATGCCACCAAATCCAAGTAGGCCACTAACCCGTCACCCCCAGCAGACAGCCAGGAAAATTCACAATCATGCAGCAGCATTTTGCCCACGGCAGGCGACCACCAAAGAGAGTGCTATCATCGACTATTAGACTTCTGCAGCCATCATGTCCCGAACTAGTACATATCAATCACAACACTCTTATCGTCCTTCTCAATACGATACATGAAGCACCTCAACATGTCGCATTTAGCTGTGTCTTTAGGGTATAGTAGTGTGGTGTGGTGTTTCTAGTACTCTTCCTCACTCGTATGTGTTTGTGAGTTTCCGTTTTAGGATCAAATCATCTCTTTACCATTTCACTGAGGAGATGCAGCATGATCGCCCGTGACGATACACTGTCCTTGACCACAAGAATCACACAGTCATTCAATCGCATCACGAGGAGCACACATCGATGGGAATCAAAGAAGACAGAAAAGAGAGGGCGCTTTTCATTGACGCCTACCTTACACAACATCTGCCAACGTTGCTTCCTTCCTTGTTACCAACCTAAATGCCCAAAGTGAACTCAACACCAACGTCAATATCACGTGCTGCATTGCGATTAGTATAAAAGGGATCGACAGCTGAAGCAAAGCAGACTTACCCATCTTGACGACCTTTGAGAACTGCACTGCTTTCTCAGCAGCATTCTGGAGATCATCAATGGCGAAAATCTTGAGTCCAGATTCGTTGAGCTGCAGAAATCATTAGTGTCTTCCACATATCATGCTTTCAAGCACTGGTCTCACAATCTCAGCAGCCTTCTCCATATTTGTTCCCTGCAGTCTCGCAATGACTGGCGTCCTCAAGTTCATGGCCTTGACTACTTGAACAAGACCAGTGGCAATGGCATCACACCTGACGATACCACCAAAGATGTTGACGAAGATGGCTGTAACTTTGGGGTCGCTAGTGATAAGGTCGAAAGCCTGTCGAATAGCTGCAGGTGTAGCACCACCTCCAACATCCAAGAAGTTTGCTGGAGCTCCACCGTTCAACTTGATAATATCCATAGTAGCCATGGCGAGACCAGCGCCGTTGACCAAGCATCCAATATCACCGTCGAGCTTGATGAAGTTGAGGCCAGATTCCGCAGCCTTGACTTCGTCAGCATCCTCTTGTGTTGTGTCCCTCCAGCTGAAGATTTCCTTCTGACGGAAGTCGGCGTTGTCATCGAATGAGAACTTGGCGTCCATACAGAGAACTTGGTGGTCTGAGGTTTCTGACAGAGGGTTGATCTCGATCTGTGTGGCATCCTTCTCCATGAAGCACTTGTACAGCTTTTGAATAACGTCTTTGGCGGGCTCGATGCATTGTTCTGAGAAGCCGAGTTTCGTTGCAATGTCAACGCCAATCGCATCTGTGCAGCCTTCGTGAATGTTGATTTTTGTGGTAATGATAGCTTCAGGGTTCTCCTTTGCGACATCCTCAATGTTCATACCACCTTGAGCCGAAGCAACAATAACAGGGCCTTGTGTTGCTCTGTCCATGAGAATAGCGAGATAGAACTCGCGGCGGACGAACATGCGCTCGACAAGGTAAACTGAGTTACATATTCTGCCCTTGGCGCCAGTCTGCTTGGTAACGAGCTTAGAACCAATCATCTGGCTAGCGAAGACTTTGGCCTCATGTGGTCTTGTGTTGCTTGTCAGCTTTTTCTTCCGTAAATCTTTGTGACTTTATCTCCACTGACGAGTAAACAATGCGAACACCTCCTTTCAAACCATTGTCGAAGGTACCCTTTCCACGACCTCCAGCAAGGACTTGTGCCTTGATGACAAAGTCATCAGTAGCTTACACACGATTAGCAATTGTAGTCACTCTAACTAGATATTTGTGTCTTTACTGAGCTCCTTTGCGACTGCTTCTGCTTCTTCTGGTGTTGTTGCTACCTTGCCCCATGGCGTGCCAATGTCGTACTGCCCTGTGAGTCAGAATCGAATTATCCAACCAGCATGGTATGCGTACTTGTCTGAGGAGGTCGGCTGATTTGTATTCGTGGATGGAGAGATTTCGTCTTTGTAGTCTCTGGAGCTAAGTCTTGTCAGAAAGCTAGCTAGTTGCGCAACACGGGCTTCTCAACCCACCTTTGGAGCGCTAACTGCAGAGGCAAGCTGCTGCCTGCTACGAGCGAGCTTGAACATGGTGGTGAGTGAGGATGAGGCGAGGGAGCAGGGCTTTAGGTGTTTCCCCAATGTGAAGCTTGGACGATAGTTCTAATACAACAGATCGACGTTCGCAACTCTATTCCTGGATTTCCCGAGATCCTTATCGATAGCAGCTTGGCTTAACCCCTTTATCCTTGTGACGTTTGGCAGCTAATTTTTTTGAAAGTCGCGCTTGCCCTTTTCAGATCTCTCCTCTTGATATCTCTCAACCAAATCCTCTTCCTTCACCTCTTCATACTTTTCTTCATCTCTCTTCCTCCAACTTGCTTCTCATCGTCGCATTAACTTCCCCTTCTCAGCTCTCTACTTCTCCCACACCAATCAACATCTACTCCATTAACTTCTTTCACCACATACCAAACAACGCGCTAGACTCATCATGTCTTACGGAGGTGGTTACGGTGGCAGCAACGGCTACAGCGGTGGAGGTGGCGGACGTGGTGGCTACGGCGGCAGCAGTGGTGGCGGAGGCTACTCGAATGGTGCCAGGTAAGTTTCCGCATTCTCTAGATTAAGCTGAGAGATTGCGTTCTTCGCATACGCTCTGTGCTTGATAGCAACTCTGAATCTTGTGCTAATATCTCGTCCAGCAGCTACGGTGGTGGTTCCAACGGCTACTCTGGTGGTGGTGGCTACGGTGGAGGAGGTGGTTCCTACGGCGGCGGTGGTGACAGAATGTCAAACCTCGGACAAGGACTCAAGACTCAACAATGGGACCTCAACGCCATGCCAAGATTCGAGAAGCACTTTTACAAGGAAGACCCTGCAGTCAGTGCTCGTTCAGAAGCTGAGGTGCTCGCCTGGCGCACCGAGAACCAGGTTACCGTTCAAGGAAACAACATCCCTAGACCTGTAGAGACATTCGACGAAGCTGGCTTCCCACCATACGTTATCAACGAAGTCAAGGCCCAGGGTTTCGCTAAGCCCACTGCCATTCAGTCTCAAGGATGGCCTATGGCTCTTTCTGGACGCGATGTTGTTGGTGTCGCCGAGACTGGTTCCGGAAAGACACTCTCATACTGTTTGCCCGCCATCGTTCACATCAACGCACAGCCTCTTCTCTCTCCTGGAGATGGTCCCATCGTCCTCATTCTTGCTCCCACTCGTGAGCTCGCGGTTCAGATTCAGGTCGAGATCAACAAGTTCGGCAAATCATCCCGCATCAGAAACACTTGTGTCTACGGTGGTGTGCCAAAGGGACAGCAGATCCGTGATCTCCAGCGTGGATCTGAGGTCTGCATTGCTACTCCTGGTCGTTTGATCGATATGTTGGAGAGCGGCAAGACCAACCTTCGTCGTGTCACCTACCTCGTTCTCGATGAGGCTGATCGCATGCTGGACATGGGTTTCGAACCTCAAATCAGGAAGATCATTGGTCAAATTAGACCTGACCGTCAAACTTGTTTGTGGTCTGCTACATGGCCCAAAGAGATCAGACAACTCGCTTCCGACTTCCAGCAAGATTTCATTCAGGTCAACATCGGTTCTATGGAACTTTCAGCTAACCACCGCATTACACAAGTCGTCGAGGTCTGCACTGACTTTGACAAGCGTGAGAAGATGAGCAAGCATCTCGAAAGGATTATGGAAGACAAGGCCAACAAGATTCTTATTTTCACCGGCACAAAACGTGTTGCAGACGATATTACCAGATTCCTTCGTCAAGATGGCTGGCCAGCGCTTTGTAAGTTGTATCCTTGATATGAAGATGTCTTCGAAGCTAACTATCTTTCAGCCATCCACGGCGACAAACAACAGACCGAGCGTGACTGGGTTCTCGACCAGTTCAAGACCGGCAAATCTCCTATCATGGTTGCCACCGACGTCGCTTCTCGTGGTATCGGTATGCTTACACACCCTCCTCCCCATTCCTTTCCTCTCATCAGAAAGACTGCCCATCTTGTTCATTGCGTGATCTCAATATGTTGTCATGCGCTTCTTGCGCTCTCTGTGAATGCATAACCTTGTCTAGGCTCGTTTGTGTTCTTTGATCCTCATGATTGAGGTCTTGTGACATGTCTGAAGAGTGGCCGTTCTGGCTTTGCTTTTTTCGCGTTCTTTGCTCTTGTTTGAGTAAGCTCGTGAATTGACATGTTTGACCTTGTGAGACAGTTGCCTCTTAGAAGTAACAGGGATCATTGACGATTGCACAGTCTGAGCCAAAAATGCATTGACCATTGCCATTGATATGGCATGTTGAGCGTAAAGCATGCAACATTTGCAGCTTCACGCGATCTTCTCCCAGATCGTATTATTCTTATCGTAACCTTGCATCATTGCTAATACCTAGTAAGATGTCCGTGACATCACTCACGTTCTCAACTATGACTACCCCAACAACTCTGAAGACTACATTCATCGTATTGGTCGTACCGGACGTGCTGGTCGCATGGGTACCGCCATTACGTTCTTCACCACTGACAGTAAGTTGTCCTCATCTCCAACTATATACGTTCACCGAGCTAATTCTTTTACAGACGCCAAGCAAGCTCGTGACCTCGTAAACGTACTCCGTGAAGCAAAGCAGCAGATTGATCCTAAGCTCGAGGAGATGGTTCGCTACGGTGGTGGTGGTGGTGGTCGTTTCGGCCGTGGAGGAGGTCGTGGTGGTCGAGGTGGTGGCCGTGGCTACGGTGGTGGTGGTGGCTACGGTGGTGGCGGCTACAGCGGTGGCAACTCGGCCCCTATGGGCAACAGTCGTTGGTGAACAATTCGCTGAGGAACGAGTATCGATAGGAACTTCAATGGTTTGGTAACAGTGGGCTTAAGGCAAGGACTTTTATGGACAGATGAACAGACTGGCAAGTCTTTGGCATGAACATGGCGCATGGAGGGGAAAATTATATAGACTTGCTTTTCAGCAGCTAGCTTTATGCTGCTCTTGTTGGAGGATAGATCAGAGAATAATACCCAGTTTTGTACACTACAGACTTTTTGAAACATGCTTTCTCGAACGGAGCATAATTGAAACACCGTCCCCTCGCGAAAATCGCCGAGGCCAAAGCGCGTGGCGCGCCTGAACAGCAAGCCTGTGCACATCGAGAAAAGTCCGTATCTACAGACTGTGCTTAGGCATGTCTTCGTCTAGCTCGGCGTCTAGCGGATCTAGTAGGCGATTGGTTTCTAATGCAAATCCTGTGCTGAGAAATGCTTTGCGGTTTTCGATATCGGCGAGAGAAGAAGAATTGCTAGCTAAATATTTGAAGTCGCGAAAAGCTCATCATGCGGCCACGCCATCGTCGCCGCCAGCAGAAAAGGCCGAGGGAGGTAATGCTGAGGAAAATTACAGTATAGCCACTACACGGGTTACTGGCCGCCTGTTCATATCGTCTTATGCAGTGCTAAAGGTATGGGAACTATTGATGGACCGATTCAAGCGTCGTACTATACAGTGAGCCTTCGTGACATCCTTGCAGCAGCTGCTATACTACAGTACTAATATCCTGTGCAAAGACCACGTCAAAAAGTGCCCTTCTTATCTTCATCGAGTTTTCGTCTTTCACTTTCTGTTTCGACAATACTATTCTTCCATCGTCTTCTCTATCGCTTCTTCATGCGATTACGCGATGCTCTACGGACAGATGATGCGAAACTCTTCTGCAAACGCAATCCTCGTACAAGCCGCGTCCTAAAGTCTCAAATTGCGCCAGCACTCAGTGCTGGTCTTGCAGGATTGTTTCTTGGTGTCATCCCACAAGGTCAAACACGTATCACAATCACAATCTATACCCTTACTCGAACACTTGAGTTTGTGCACAATGCTTTGGACGAACAGGGTCTTCTCAGGCGCAAGCCGTGGTGGTTCGGTAGCTGGCTGTTGATGCCTGCGGCTTGTGGACAGTTGATTCACGCCTTTATCTTCGATACCGACTGCTTCCCAGAAACTTATGGTAACTTCATTCTCAACCGATCTCCTGCTTACATCCAACAACGGCCAAAAACTCGGGCTCCGCCACTCTCGTGGCCTACCAATGTCAATATCCTTGACAGTCTAGCCTCAATATCCAACCTGAAATGGCCTTCTTTCACCTCACCCATACTCATTCCCAGCGTTGCCAAACCACCTCCAACCAGTCCTCTGTCACGAACAACGGCACTCACGAACTCAGCTCACCCTGCGATTACGCGCCTCTCATGTGCTTTGCTGCACCCTCATTCACCATCCTGCTCATACGCATTCGTGTTCCACCACCTCCTGACCTTTCCGTCAATGACCAAACTCTTCACGCTAATCTACGCCCTATCCGCCCTACCTCGGTACCGCGACTTTCTCAATTACCCCCTCACCAGCCTCAACACCCTGGCAAAGAGAGTTCTAGCAACAAGCTTCATCCTCACCTCGGCTACAGGCACACTCTGGTCCTCTATTTGCCTATTCCAGCGACTGCTACCTCCGTCGTTTCTGCCAACTGGTCGCTGGTATCTGAGCGGATTCTCGGCGGGTATGTGGGCGTTTCTGGCAAGGGGAGGTGGTCAACGAGGGAACTTCTTGTTTACGGCGAGGTTGAGTCTGAATAGTTTGTGGAAGGTGGGGAAGAAGAGGGGATGGTGGAAGGGAGTGAAAGGAGGAGATGTGTGGTTGTTTGTGATGTGTTTGGGTATTATTGGAGCAATTTATGAGAGAAGACCAGCAGCAGTTAAAGGTCCCGTTATCAGGAAGGGATTTGGGGTGTTGAGAGGTGAAGGGTGGATTGATAGGAGTATGGAGAGGAGGAAGGAGAAAGATATGAGTCATGTTGAGCCGGAAAAAGATTCTGTTGATGAAGCGCGATCGGAGGAGTAAGATGTGGATGGTTAGAGGTAAAGACTTTGGACGGATTGGCTTATGAATGCTGTATGATACCCCCTCGAGTTCATATTACCTCTGTACAAATGAAGAGCATGTACTTCTGAGTGGATGGTCCTGAAGCATGCTAGAGATTCTGCTTGGCACTTTGAGGTTGTCATGCTAAGCCCTTCCCATCACACCTGGCTCTTCCTTCTAGTCAAGCTCTCGACACCATCACAGCCCTCTCTCATGCCGGATATAGGCTTACTGCTGCTTAGTCATCTTATCCAATGATAAAGTCCGAGCTCGGGCGGACATTAGCTTATCACCCCGACATGACCCCGCTAACCCCGCATCATCTCATTGAGATGCGCCGTCTTATATCAACCTCGTCTCGCCTTTGTTTCACATCTTATTCTCCTCTTCATCCTCTACATCTCAAGGAAGCTTTGATATCGCCCATAGTCAAATACAGCTCTCAACCTTTTACATTCAAATTCAGCTCGCAACCTTTCACTACTAAACCTTCCTCTCGGTCTTTCACCACCACACCACAGCGCAAGATGCTTCTTACTGGCAGCACTGGCAAGCCCAGGGTCATCCTGGGCACCATGACCTTTGGACCTGAGGGATCTGAAGGAGCACGGGTTACGAGTTTGGATGAATATAACAAGTGCTTGGATTATTTGCAGTCGAAGGGATATATGGAGATTGATACTGTGAGCTTTCATCCAGACTTAACCTGGCACACCTTGCTTGCCCCTCACTCAATCACCATGCTCAATCACGATGCTAATATCTACACACTAGGCGCGCGTCTATAACTCCGGAAAACAAGAAGGCTTCAGCCGTGACGCCAAATGGCAAGAACGCGGCCTCACCGTCGCCACAAAGTGCTACCCAACCTACGCCCCCTGGAACCACGAGCCCGAAACACTCCGCCGCTCGCTCGAGGAGTCTCTGAAAGAGCTTGGCACAGACTGCGTGGAGATCTTCTACTTGCACGCTGCAGACAGAAAGGTGCCGTTTGAGAAGACCTTGGAGGAATGCAACAAGATGTTCAAAGAAGGCAAGTTTGTTAAGCTCGGATTAAGCAACTTTACGGCGTATGAGGTTGCGGAGGTGGTTATGATCTGTAGGCAGCATGGATGGGTGAGGCCGTCTATTTATCAGGGAATGTATAATGCAATCAGTATGTTTCACCTGCTCGATTCGAGTTTCTTCTCTTTCGATGCGCTAATGCGACTCAACACGCAGCCCGCAACATCGAACAAGAACTCTTCGTCGCCTGCCGCCGCTACGGCCTCGATATTGTTGTCTACAACCCCATTGCAGGTGGTCTCTTCAGCGGCAAATACACTGCCGAATCTCTCTCGCAAACCCCTGGCGAGGGACGCTTCAGTGATGCCGCTAAATCTGGCGCCATGTACCGCACGCGTTACTTCCGCAACACCACTTTCGAAGCCATCGCCCACGTTGAACAATTTGTCTCGAAGAAAGGGCTTACCATGTTGGAGACGGCATTGAGGTGGGCAGTGTGGCATAGCAAACTAAATGTGGGTGGCGTTGAGTACAAGGATGGCAGAAGTGGGAATGATGGAATCATCATTGGTGTTTCTAGCTTAAAGCAGCTGGAGGGAAATTTGGCGGATTTGGAGAAGGGACCTCTTCCTGATGACGTTTGTTTTTAGTTCCAGTGGAGATATGAGTGTGTCCGTGCTAATTCTTGATGTAGGTCGTGAAATGCTTGGATGAGGCGTGGATGATTGCGAAGGGTAAGTCTGCATTGCTTGATGAGAAAGTTAGACTGTGCTAATAAAGATGCAGCTGAGAGTGCGCCTTACTACCACGGTACACTCGAGTATCACTACGATACCGTCAAGGCACTGTTCGGATGACTTCCCAGTGAGTACGCGTCAAAGATGGTGGATGCAAGGCTTTGACGACTAGGGCACGATGTCAAGAGGAAGAAATAGATTTCTGCACTTTATCATACATATAACGAGCCTTGCGTTATTAGGCATTCGATATTTGACTACAACATTAGAAACGTTCTCTTTGCACCAATGTACCTCCGCCATTATTGTTCTCTCGAACAATGACCATCTGAAACTCATCTGAAGCATGTCACCAATATAGCCGTTGAACACTTCACCAAGCCGACATGTTCTGCCGAGCATGTGGGGTTGCACGGCATATGACGATGCTCACAATTGTCTTAAATGCTTAAATCATATCCTCTATCGCCGACATGATGATCTTCTTCAATTGCTCTTCTTGCTGCTCTCACTACTCCTCATCTCGAAGACACCTCTACACACTTTTGAAACACACCTGAAACATGTCCGGCTTCATCCAACGAGGAGCCAAGCAAATCCTCCAAAAACAACCTCACGACGTAGTCATCCTCTCTGCCCTGCGGACCCCAGTCACAAAAGCATACAGAGGCGGCTTGAAAGACGCCTACGACCATGAACTGCTCTACCACGTACGCCAACATTCTTACCATCCCAAATCCGCTCCTTCCCGCATCTTCAACCACAAATAACCAGTCCTCCTTCACTAACCACGAACTAACCACTCCACCCACAGGTACTTAAAGCCACAATCGCCGCCCACACCAACCTCGACCCCTCCCTAATCCAAGAAATAAACATCGGCACCGTCCTCTCCGAACTCGGCGGTTCCAAAGCCGGCCGCATGGCCGCCCTCGCAGCAGGCTACCCCACCACCTCCGCCTTCAGCACCTCCAACCGCGCCTGCGCCTCCTCTCTCACCAGCATAACCCACATCGCGCACGCCATCGCGCTCGGCCAAATCGATGCCGGCATCGGCGGCGGCATGGAAAGCATGAGCCGGAACTACGGGTCTAAAGCTATCCCAACAGCGCTTTGGGACGGGCTGAAGAACAGTGGGAACAAGGATGCGAGAGAGTGTATCATGAGTATGGGGATTACGGCGGAGAATGTGGCGGAGCGGTGGGGGGTGAGTCGGCAGGAGCAGGATGAGTTTGCGGCGAGTTCGCAGGCGAGAGCGATGAAGGCGCAGAAGGAGGGGTGGACTGAGAAGGAAATCGTGCCGGTGACGACGACGTGGACGGATCCGAAGGTCGAGGGCGCGCAGGCTAAGGAGGTTACGGTCACCAAGGATGATGGGATGAGAGCTACGACGGTGGAGAAATTGGCGAGTATGAAACCGGCGTTTTCGCCGACGGGGACGTGTACGGCGGGTAATTCCAGCCAGATTTCGGATGGCGCGGCTGCGGTCCTGATGATGCGGCGGTCTGCTGCCACTTCGCTCGGGCTTGGCAGCAGCATCGTAGGGAAGTGGGCGGGCACACAAGTCGTGGGTTGTAAGCCCGATGAAATGGGTATTGGACCGCTCTTGGCAATCCCCAAACTTCTTGAGTACACGGGCATTAGCAAGGAGGAGGTTGGCGTATGGGAGATCAATGAAGCCTTTGCGGCGCAGGCGGTGGCGTGTGTCAAGGGATTGGGTTTGGATAGGGAAAAGGTGAATCCGAATGGTGGTGCGATTGCGCTGGGACATCCGCTCGGGGCGACGGGAGCGAGGTTGGTATGTGGATTGTTGCCGCAGTTGGAGAGGATGGGTGGAGAGTTAGGGGTTACGAGTGCTTGTATTGGGACGGGGATGGGTATTGCTAGTCTGTTTGTTAGGGAGTGAGTGGGTGGTCGGAGTCGGTGGGTGATGAGGTTGTAACAACAAAGAAATTTACGTTGGGAACGTAAGTTGTTGGAAAAGCTTCAAATCATTCGATGCCAGTGGCAAGGGTTTATTGTCAGTAAACTCAACACCAAAACACATTACCAAACTAAGCTCACACTCCCCTCCTTCTCCATCTCCATCCCTGCACAATCTCGCTTAGTCCTCCAAAGCTCAAGACTCAATACACATTCACAGGCTAACAAAGAACATCGGGCAGTTAAATGGTGGGAAGATTCTCTGGACGCTCATCCAGCAGGCAATCTCAAAAGTCCGCCATCAGACGTCGGGGCGATTGTGTGCCACATTCACTTGATTACCTTCGGCAGAACTCAATTCAGCTGAACGCAGGTGCTATTCTAACAAGCAGTAACAACTTCATGATATGTCTCTTCAGCCCAAGCATGTGGGCATACAGGTATAGTGTCAAAAATTCACTTTTACAATAGTCAGTACTCATTTGTACAGCATTCAGTACTCACTTTTACAGTATTCAGTACTCACTTTTACAGCATCCAGTGACATCCACTTTTTTATTTTTTTACTCCACGAACCTGTCGTGTTTATTGTCAGACTAGAAATATAGACCGCAGATGGGAAAGCAGCCAATGAAGGCAGAAAAAGACAAGGTACCACCCAAGTATCGTGTCCCAGCGAGAAGTCAGTTCTGTTCACTGCGATCTTTTCAAGGATAGGCGCCATACTATCACGCAGTCGTCGACACAATTCGATAATGTCCCACTTGGCCATCAAATCTGGTATGTCGTCTTGAGCCCGAGCGGCAAACACATTAGGCTCGTTTACCATCGTAAAGGCATAGGTGTGTGTATTGCGAAGGAATTAAAGAACTCTGTCTACTGTGATGCGGATAGCAAGCTGTGTTGCGTAGCCACGTCACCATTCGGATTAAAGCAAGCGCGGCGTAGTAGATATGATTGAACATGGGCATACCTACATTTGAAGCCCATGGGATTTATACACCATGCTAAGCGTGTATAAAAGCCATACCCCGCTTTTCACGGTCCTGCTGGACATCAGCGCTTACTGGAATACTCCTTCGCTTTCTGGCGCGCTTCGTTTCACAAGCAGTGTTTGTCCTTCGCGTTCAAGGACATCTTCAGCCCGACTCTTTTAGGGGTTGTCCATTCGCAATGACAGTAAAATATGTGTCAGATCTTGTCTTTTCCATGCGCATTGGCTGTTTTTCGTCTCGATACGAATCAGCGGATATGGTTAAGTTATCTGAAAGTAAAGTGGTCATGAGGTAGGAGTGTCTTCTTCGTCCTTCGCATAATCTAAAGGAGATCTCGGTGGCGGCATCGGCCTGTTCGGCAGATGGAAGAAAGTCCGTCGAAGTGACGCAGCGAGGGACTCAATGGACTCAAGTGGAAAAAAAGTTGACAAAAAGCAATATGGCAAAGCAGTACTATATCAAACAAGATTCCCTGATATCTTTCAGCACATATCTTTCAGCACATATCTTTATCACACATCGCCAACACAATGCCTGCACGCTACGAATCCTCCTCTTCTGATGCTTCGCCTCTGGGCAAGCCTCTCGACTTTGCCTTCTCAGGCCGCTCCGCTCCCAACCGCTTCCTCAAGGGCGCCATGACCGAGCGGCTCTCATCATGGGACCCCAAGGACTTCTCAAAGCGTGGCATTCCTTCAGAGAACCTCATCAACACATATCGAAGATGGGGTGAGGGAGGCATTGGCCTCATCCTTACTGGCAACATCATGATCGAGTACGACCAGCTCGAGGCAGCTGGCAATTCAATCATCCCACTAGAAGACAACACCTTTTCAGGCGAGAGGTTCGAGGCTTTCAAGAAGATGGGCGAAGTCAGCAAGGCGCATGGAATGTTGATCGTTGGTCAGGTGTCACACCCAGGTCGGCAAGTGGAGAACAGGATACAAAAGGACCCCGTGTCTGCTAGTGATGTCCAGCTGGAAGGTAATATCATGGGCATGAACTTCAACAAGCCGCACGCCGCCAGCCAAGAAGAGATCAACAAGATTGTGGACGGCTTCGCACACGCATCCGAGTATCTCTACAAGGCCGGATATGATGGTGTTGAGTTGCACGGAGCTCATGGCTATCTCCTTTCTCAATTCCTCTCTGAGACAACGAACCTCCGAACAGACAACTACGGCGGTAGTCTCGAGAACCGCGCCCGTATCATCGTCGACATTGCACAAGCTATCCGCAAGAGAGTAAACAAAGACTTCATTCTCGGTATCAAGCTCAACAGCGTCGAGTTTCAGTCCAAGGGTTTCCAGCCCGAGGAAGCAAAGAAGCTTTGCCAGATCCTCGAGCAGAACGAGTTCGATTTCGTCGAGCTCAGTGGCGGTACTTATGAATCTCTTGCATTCGAGCACAAGCGTGACAGCACAAAGAAGCGCGAAGCATTCTTCCTCGACTTTGCCGAGCAGATTGTGCCAGGTTTGAGCAAGACCAAGTGCTATGTTACTGGCGGTTTCAAGACTGTTGGCGCCATGGTCAACGCCATCGAGCCTGCCGGCAAGGTGCATGGTGTTGGGCTCGCACGTCCTTTGTGCCAAGAACCAAGGCTATGCCAGGATATCTTGGATGGCAAGGTCACTGGTGCTATTCAGCAGAAATTCGATGACGCCAACTTTGGCTTGACCAATGTGGTTGCTGGTACGCAGATTAGACAGTTGGGTAAGGACCAGGAGCCGGTTGACGGTTCGAAGCAGGAGGTTGTCGATGGGTTCATGAAGGACATGCAGAAGTGGAGCGAGGGCATGAGCAGTGACAAGAACATGGAGAAGTTTGGCTACATTGACCTTGAATCCATCAACAGCACGCCGTATGGTACTGCTGCTGCAGCATCATAGAGGGCAGATCTTTCCTCGAGAGGCTGTAGGGTTGGATGGTGGTGTGTGTACGATATGAATGTATAGAATCTAGATGAAACATGTAATGATAGTATATGATATCAAAATGAGTATTTGTTCTCTGATATCGACCTGCACTTCCTTCACTCCCTTGAAAATGAATCAACCAGGCTGAGGAGCCAGACCGGCAGTAGTCCTCTCTGCTGAAACGAACCTGATACTTACTGTACCATCAGCACAGTGCCGTGCTCTCTTCCGTCCGCCACCACGTGATCCGCTTAGTCAGTCGGACTTCAACACTTCATCGACGAGATCGACTTTCTGCCTAAATCAAAACTCCATCATCTCCTTCTTCTTCTCCAGTCTTATTGTCCCACAACGTTCTTCAACCATAAGACGACTGTGCTTGGACTTGGAAATGATCTTTTTATGACCAAAAATCTGCCCACAATCCATAATAAAAGTTATGTCCGCTATGGTTCGCGGTAGGATGATCTCCATGATCTCCAATTACCCAAAAAGTCATCATGTCATTGGCTTGTGGTTGTTTAAAGTTTGTATGCTTTTTACCGTGTGAAAATATCATATATAAGCTGTAGAAGCATTCCTTTGTGCTTTGACTCGTTTGTGACATTGTCTTCCTTGCCATTTTCATCAACATGGCATCTCTGTTCCTCCTAGCAGCATTGTCTGCCATTCCCGCAGTGACAGCACAATCAGCAGGTCCTCGTGGCTTCCCTGACTGTGTCAATGGGCCTCTTGCCAACAACACCGTGTGCAACCAGGCTGCTGACCCTCTTGCACGTGCCACTGCCCTCATCAATCTCTTCACACTCGAGGAGAAGTTCAATAACACCGGCAGCACATCGCCAGGCGTACCACGTCTGGGTCTTCCTGCTTACACCTGGTGGTAAGTAAAAGGAGAATTCTTTATCTTGTTTAATTGTATTAACTTTTGAACTAGGAATGAAGGCTTGCACGGTGTTGCATTCTCACCTGGTGTCAACTTTGAATCGACAGGAAACTTCAGCTATGCTACTAGTTTTCCTCAGCCCATTCTTAGTAAGTTTGATTCTTATATTACGACTTAATAGACATTGATTGTGAGTCTTTTAGTGGGAGCGGCTTTTGATGACCCGTTGATTGAGCAGGTGGCGGAGGTGGTGAGCACAGAGGCGAGGGCTTTCAGTAACGCTGGCAAGGCTGGTTTGGACTTTTGGGTAAGCTTTTACACCACATTATTGAGGTATCCGTGAGATTGCTAACAGCAACACTAGACACCAAACATCAACCCTTTCAAAGATCCAAGATGGGGTAGAGGCCAAGAGACTCCTGGCGAGGACCCCTTCCATCTGTCATCCTATGTGAAATCTCTCATCAAGGGTTTGCAAGGCCCAGACACAGACGCAAAAAGAGTCATTGCCACTTGCAAGCATTTTGCCGCTTATGACATGGAAAACTGGAACGGCAACTACCGCTACCAATTCGATGCTCAAGTCACTCAGCAAGATCTTGTGGAATACTACTTGCCATCGTTCAAATCTTGTGTTCAGGCCAACGTTGGTGCTTTCATGTGCTCATACAATGCACTCAATGGTGTACCTACCTGCGCCGATCCTTGGCTTTTGCAGAGTGTCCTCCGTGACCACTGGAACTGGACCGCTGAGCAACAATGGGTCACTTCAGATTGCGATGCTGTCCAGAACATCTTCATGCCTCATGACTACACCACTACTCGCGAGGAGACTGTTGCCGCCGCCCTGAACGCAGGTACCGACATCGACTGCGGAACATACTACCCTCACCACCTCCCAGCTGCGTATGCCCAAGGTCTTTTCAACGTATCGACTCTCGACCGCGCACTAGTCAGACAGTATTCCAGTCTTGTAAGGACCGGATATTTCGATGGTCCCAATGCTGCTTACCGCAACTTGACCTTTGCTGCTGTCAACACTCCTCATGCTCAACAGCTTGCTAGAACCATCGCTGCAGAAGGTATCGTGCTTCTTAAGAACGACGGTCTCTTGCCATTGAAGCAGAAGAACCTCACCCTGGCTCTGATCGGAGACTGGGCTGCTGCTACATCTCAAATGCAATCGGGGTACACTGGAAGAGCACCATACCTTCACTCACCCGTCTACGCTGCCGAACAACTCGGCTTCAAGGTCAACTATGCTCAAGGTCCCGGCGGTCAAGGTGACCCAACCACTGACTCCTGGAACAACGTCTGGCCGGCCGCGAAGTCAGCAGATGTCATCATCTACATTGGTGGTACTGACAACACCACCGAGGCTGAAGGTATGGATCGTGTTTCAATCAACTGGACTGGTATGCAACTGGACATGATCGGGGAACTTGCCACTTACGGCAAGCCCATGGCTGTTGTACAGATGGGTGGAGGCCAGCTTGACAGCTCACCTATCGCTAACAACCCCAACATCTCTTCTCTTCTCTGGGCTGGTGTTCCAGGCCAGGACGGCGGTTCGGCCATCTTCGACATCATCACTGGTGCTGTGCCGCCTGCTGGTCGTCTTCCTACCACCCAGTACCCCTCCAACTACATCGCGCAAGTGCCCATGACAAACATGTCGCTCCGTCCTGGCGAGAACAACCCTGGCCGCACATACAAGTGGTACAACGGCACCGCTGTTTTCGTAAGTTTTCGTTGCCCACATATTATCTTTCTCGACACCAACTGACTCACTTCCAGCCCTTCGCCTCCGGCCTCCACTACACCAACTTCACCACCTCCCTCGCCCAGCCCCTACACACCACTAACTTTTCAATAACCTCCCTCCTCGCCTCCTGCGGCAGCTACACCGACAAAACAACCTGTCCCTTCCACACCTTTCCCATCACCGTCCGCAACACCGGCGGTGTCCGCAATGCCACCTCCGACTACGTCGCCCTCGCCTTTCTCGGCGGCAAATTCGGACCGGCTCCTTACCCCAAGAAAAGCCTCGTCGCCTACCAGCGCCTCCACAACATCACTGTTGGCAATGCCCAGACTGCAAGCCTAAACCTGACGCTGGGTAGTTTGGCTAGAGTTGATGGCAATGGCAACACGGTGTTGTACCCGGGCAACTACAGTCTTATGGTTGATAATGATGCGAAGACTGTGGTGAACTTCACGTTGAACGGACGCGAGCAGGTGTTGGATTTATGGCCACAGCCGCCTAGTGTTAAGCCGCAGGGTGGGAACTATTATGTGGGTGGCTTTGGCAGTTTGCAGACTGATGTATCTGATGGACGAGAGCTATGAGAAAACAGAGAGCTATGACATTGGCTGCAAAAAGTCCTTGTAGGTGCATCTCGATCAGCTGTTCATTTAGTAGTCTAATATAATATACTGTAAGTACTCCTGATTTTTCCAGTGTCGTGCGATCTTGATCTTTGGTGATAGCACTACATAGATTCCGAAAAATTGAAATCAGACCAGCCCAATCGCTCTAGTGTGTTTTTACAAAACCGCCAATCATGTTCTTAGACTGTCTCGGCCAGAGCTCTCTCCCACCACACAGCAAGGTCCAGCCAAGTATATCTGTGCTTCGTGTAGTCTTCCTCCTGATAGTCTTGCGATTGCCTCTTCCCCGTCAAGCTCATCAGCTAGCCTTGCCTTTCCGCTCTCCACGAAATGAGCTTGATCTTGCTGTTCCTTGACCTTGCGTCTCAATGCCTTGATGTTACTCTTCTGTCCATCTCGCAACTGGCGCGCTGATCCGGCCCAGCACCGCCTCAAAACGACTCCAACAGATGTACAAGCAACCATTCCAAGCACCGCGCATTCCGCAACCTTTCGCAAATCGCCCAGTCCGCATCGGTCAGCGGCGTCCAGACAAGTTGACGAGGGTCTGAAAAGTGGCGTATTTGCCGGATCTCTTCGTAAACCGCAAGACTCTCCAGACGAGCTGTCGCTGCTCTACGTTCGAGATCGCACCGGACGAGCGGCAGAATGGCGGGCTCGAGAAGGACTAGTGCTAGCGTGCTGCGCCGCGCTGCTGCATGATAGCGTGCTGTGTTGTGGAAGGTGGCTGAGACGCGGTTGACCCAGTAGTCGTAAATGGTGGTGGTGATCATGTCGTCGATATAGTGCGTGACGATGAGAGCCTTGAGCTCGAGGGGGAGGGTGGCGAATGAGGGCATGGTGTGGCGACTGCTGAGAGTCTTTTGGACCTTGTCAGTAAGATCTCGGACGACTACATCTCGCGTCTACTCACATTAAGATTCAGGTGGTGCTGGTGGCAACTTGAACGCTGAATTAGGCGTGTGAGTGTTGCTGTAGGATAGTGAAGTCTTGAGGAAGAGAAAGTGAAAGGCACAACCCCACATGAAACCTCTTTGTGAAGCTCTTTGTGTTTCAGATCTGAAAACCCTGCTGAATAGGTGTGTGACGTGCTGGCACTCTTTCATTCACTTCCATCTTCCTTTGTTCACACTGCATCTCAAGCACACGCCATCAAAGAGACTACTCAGCCTCAACAAAGGCATCTTAAAGTCCTGTGCCGTGACTAGTGCCCTCATACCTTTGACTACTCCAGCGTGCTTCCTGACCAGCAACATCCTGGCAGGTTCATCCTCGAGAAGTACGATTCGACATCACAAAGACGCTTCCTCAACTTCTGGTCAGTACTCCTCACACGCCAACATTGTAGACCTCCACTCATGGTATCTTAGCCACGTCTCAGGCCAACTCCTTTGGAGATACTATCACGAAATCGTGACACCACGCTTTTCGAACTCTCGTCAGTAGCCCACACACGCACAGTTCCACGCCTTATGCTGATAATATATACAGCCACATCTCGAAGCCATCGCCATTGAGAAGATGGCTAGCTGGTCTAACCTCCCTCACGAGATACAGGAGTGTGTAGTCCTCCACTACATCAACGACACCATCGCCACCGTCAAAAGTCTCTACGACACAGATAGAGACGGTGAAGTCTGCCTGGCGTGGGCAGATTCGCAGCTGAAAGGCGTGGAAGACGCTGTATTCATCCTTAGACAGGCACTTCTTCTCCTAAGCGTAGATGTGATGAATCTGATCAAGAGCAAGGCCGCAGCAAGCCGCCAAGATGCGCACGTTTGGTGGAGGATTGGGATGACAGAAGAGCTGTCCAGGAAGTATGCTGGCGGGGAGAAGGAGCTTGTTGTGGAGAGAAGTGTTGTGGAGAGGTTGGCACGAGTAGACTACTCCCAATCAAGACTCTCCCAGGAGGAGGTAGTCTCTCGTGCTATGTATGAGTTTGACTTGGACTAACGGCAGACTACACACCAGTATATAGCTGGAAATAAAACGCAGGAAATTCGAATCCTCGTTGAAGAACATATATCGAGATGAGTGCATATTCCAAGACCAGCATACTTCTAGAAAGAGTGATAGTAGGCTTCACAAGTGGTGATTCCTATGTACGAGCTCTTGCTATCTGAAAAGCATCCCGATTATACTTCACCTAAGTTCGCAAGCAAGCCAAAGGTAACAATAGGCTTAGAATGCCTCCAGCGATAACCTCGCCATGTTCTATTTCATGACACTTAGCCTAGATCAGCTCAGATGGCGGATCCGACCTCAAGAGATCTGTGGCCTGCATCATTCCTATTTCTTTCAGTAGGGCGAGACAGCACTCGCCACAGAACAATATATTAGATGCAAGTTTGTATAGTCGGGAATTCTTCCCCACCATGCCTTGAGAAGTGTAAATATGTTGAGCTTATCATCCAGCTTGGAGTCCATGGTAATCTCCTCGATACCCTCTATAATTTAAGACCTAGGTTTGAAACTCGTCCTCTCAAGACACGATGAATCAAATATATGATCATATTGTTGTCTAGCATCAGCATCCAGAGCATGACAGTACTCCCGATCGCGGACCTTCAACCGACAAAACTTGCTCCTCATATTAAAGAATGATGAGATTCGCACAAACAGAGACTGCTGACTGCCATTTGACGACCTGGCAGTAGTCGTCAAAGCCATATATCCATTTCTGAGCCTTTTGTGTAACCATTCATCTGCCTGAGAAAGAAGCACCTTTCAAAAGCTTATTCGTCCCAATTGTTGCATCACTATGGTGATGGTGGCCGCTTTGTGTACCCTGAAACATAGGTCTTATTGTTGATTTGGCTCTTATTGTTCCGCCTCTTTGTTTCAGGACCACATCGCTCTTTCAAACTGATATCATATCACGTTTCCTTGAGCTTTACCACAATATACACAAACGAAGACTCCTGCTCGCAAGATTGAACCCTTGCAACTCTCACAAACTACAGATCCCTATATCTCCAGGCTCTACCTTCACTAAAAGAGTTCGTACCCCCCATCCTCCAAGCCAAGGCAAAGAAGAGACAGGAAGACCCATCAAACAAAGATCGCACTGGCCTATTTTACGCATCGAATGACGAATATCGACGCCTAATCGCTAGAAGGTTCGGTGCTGGAGGACACTTCTGGGAGCGTCCTGAGGACTGGGACGTGATTGTCCGTCTAGCGAGGGCAGATTTTACATCATTCAAGAAGTATAAGAAAGATATGGCTTGGTTGGATGCAAAAGGTGCCGTTGTGGTGCCGGTGGCAGGCCACACACACCTTTATAGTTCGACATAAGCATGGAATGTACACATCTTCCCAACATTGAGGCCTTGGGATTGGCGGCGGTGATGTGCTGGTTGATTTTGGGTAAGGAGGAACGACAGGCCACACAGCAGCGGGATTACGTCCATGCGTAGGTAGTGTAGCCAAAGACTTCTCAGAAAGAATGATCTAAGATTTTGCCGTTTATCGAGGTTCTGAAGCCACTTGAGGGGATCACGGAAGTCCCACCACCTGATTCATGCCTCGCAATGCCTCTTCCTCGTCTGGATCCTTGATCTGAGACTACAGAGATCAGTGACCTGTTAGGTGCTAATCGACATGGAGTAAAGAGGAAAGGTAAGCCACACATGAGCTGGAATATGTGCAGGCCTGAGTGATGTAGCAGACTTCTCGGAAGGATGACACCAGGATGTTGATGCTTGCTGGGACCTCCAGCGTAATGAATAATATCACAATAGTGTCTCCACCTGTATTCCTGTCTTCAGACTGCCTGTTCTCAGTCTGCATCCTTAATCTGAGACCACAGAGATTTCGATCATTGCAGCCTCTGCTTGAACTAGGATTGAACACTGGCAAGCATCACATGCGGATGCTGGAGGCCAGCTTCTGCTTCTATGACAACCAGCCCTTGCATCATGATCAAAGAGGTCCAGGACTGAGAGATCGCAACTTGGGCGATGAAATATGGAAGGCAGCCTTCACAGAGCAGTATGTAGCCTGATCCATGCCTAGTAATCCTCAAGATCTTCCTCAGAGCATGGCTGAGAAGCGAGCATTCTTACGGCTTAGTTAGCCATAAAGCCCTCCACGGTATCATCCTCGAGGCTGTTTCTTTGTTTATCTCCACTTTTCTTTGTTTCAAAGTCATCTCGCTCTTTCAGTCTCCCTTGTGTTGCATTTCTTTCTCATCCACAACCAACAACCTTTTCAAAAGATTCTACTGCATAGCACAAAGCATTCGAGACGATGAACTCTGCCAGCACTCCTCACACCTCTGTCAAAGGTCAAAATACCGCCTTCACCAGCGAGCTCCCACACACCAGTGGCGCCACTCAGAAGCTAACACTCTCAGCTGCACCCTCCCCCTCCAGATCAAGTCGCTCGTACTATCGCATATCATCGAAAATGCCATTATGGCAAAAACCGACTTCGGATTCAACAGCGTCTTCGCCGATGGCATCACACCGTACCGCACCCTACACAACACAACCGCCGAATGCGCCATCTTCCCTCTCCTAATCGTCGAGCCAATGCTGGTGCCAGTCGTCCACAACATGCTGGAGAAAAGAAAGATATCCTTGGACGAAGAGATGGAAACTTATTGGGGTACCAGATCAATCATTCTCGAAGAGTGGTATGTGGTGACACACCTGTACATGGCGAGCTTCCTGCGTCCGGTGAAGTACTACTATGACAGATATTGGTTGGAACTGCACAGGCCAAAGGATGGAGTAGACACTCTCATTGGGGGTCTTCACATAGGAGATTGAAGAGAGCTCAGCTTGATTGCCACAGCTGAATCTCAGGACAACCGTGTTAGGATCCTAGTAGATATATGGTCTCAAAATCCATCCCAATTTACGGCGACATCCTTCGCAACAGTCTTTCCATGCTCAAAACGTGTTCTAGTTGCTTCAAATCCAGAATGAGACTCTGACGAGATCAGTGAATACAAGCTGCTCATACGTGGCGAGAAGGACGCACAGTACTCGTCACAAGTAGACATTCGTAGATTGAAGGTCAACTATCCAAGAGAAGTCTTTAAGAATGGCGCTCCAGGATCCGAGCTTATTTTAGGATAGAACCCACAGCTGATGCATGCATGGTATTCGCCACATCTAGTCATTCTGCATGAAGCTTCGTAATAGCAGAAGGCTCCCCAAGCGTCGTGATGAAGGAGGTAGCATTGCCTGATATGTCCTGCACCCTCCTAAGTTCTTCCAGTATGCCCCTCGAGGCTGTTTCAGGTTGGCTGTTTCATGACGCGCGTGGCGATCTGAAACTTACTTCTTCCAGGATCTTCCGTGCCCAATCTTTCCGCTCAACACCGTCAATACCACCTTAGCAAACCATACACACCAAGAAGCTCACCCCATGCACCTATTCTTCTCCAAAATCGTACCAGTAAGTGTATTGAGAAGTAGATAGACTCAGGAGTAGATGGCTGCGAACTAACAACGCGACAGTTCTCACAACCATGCCTTCATGGAACGCTCTGCCCATCGAGCTCATACTCCTCATCATCTCGCACTATATCAGCCACATCATCATCAACAGCATACGCCTGGAAGCAGAACCCGTGCGGACTTACGCCGAGGGGGAAGAGTGTGGAAACGCCAGAGGCGATCTTCGCAAGCTTCTCTTTGCGTTTCCAGCAATGCGCGCAGCAATCTACAGGATGCTGGCAACTCGACATGGCCGACTGAGGTCGTCTTCAGAGCCTAGCAGTAGTCCTCACACCTACTTTTCAGCGAAGGACAGCTTGTGGCTGGATAGTTCTCTCAATGAAAGACGAGTTAAGACGTGTCGTTTCCGGATGATGAACGTGTGATCTCGATGTGTGACAGTACTCGCCACACGCAGGCTACAGATATCATCTCTTACGTCCCTGAGCGCTCCTGAAGAAAACTTAACGCAAGATAGTATCTGTCCAAGCTATCTTTGAGAGCTCGTGAAACTGGTACAGCAATCCTCACAGCCCAAATTCGAATACATTCATATCTGGTTACCATTTTCGGAAATCAAGCACACTGAGAATGTCCCTGTGCGGATGATATGTGAAGTGTGCGAATTCGCCACACAGGTGTTACAGGCAAGTAGTCCTCTCTAAGCCAGTCACTTCTTACTGAAACGCTGCTGGTGAGTTTCTTTGTTCAGGCTACAGTTTAGAGCTTGGTCACAAGGCAGCACTCTTGACGCCTGGGCCATGACCATTATCCATATGTCTGGCGTCGACAATCTTTATAGAGTGCTGAATGAGATGCTACTCCTAATTGTAGCAGGACAGCCAGTATACAAGTGGCAGCCCTCCTCGCGTGTGGTCGGTCTTTGAAATGTCCTCCTGATATGTATTGCCCTTTTGCGGGATCGAGCTGAGATGAGACGCACTTGCATAGTATTCATGTAGTCTCCTTTAACAACAGCACCATTCATAGCTAGTAAATGATAGCTCAAACCGATTTTACTGAGATCCTCCTTGTTCTGTTGTTCTCGAGAGGTGACCCTTCTTTGTCTGCGTAAAAGGGCTCTTTGAGTCCCCAGGATTTTGCCATGGCTCTTCAATCTTGCCACTTCTGCTTCACAAAACATCAACACGAACATCAACATCACAGGCAACAACAACTCTCACCGACTATGGCCAGCTGGACAATCCTTCCTTACGAGATCAGGCTTCCTATAATCACGCACTTCATCGAGGATGTTATTAGTGATGCTGCGCAGCCTCAAGAATATATGGCTGATGAGATTCCAAGACTCCTAGTCGAAATGCGCGCCGCGGCTACAGTCAGACTTCTTCTCGTACTCGCGCCTGAGTTGCAAGGAACCGTACACTCGAAGCTCCAAAGGAGACTATGGCAGTTGGAGGACGCTCAAAGCAAGCATTGCAATAAGAGCTGGCGGCCGGCGAAGAACGACATCGCGAGAGCTTACTCGAGACATATGCAGATAGTTGGCTTCCTTGTAACGGAGCTCTGTGAACAACCGAGAGAGCGTACTTTGGAGGAGTCGGCGCCAATGTCGAAGTACGAGGAGTCGTCGCTTAACTGGAGGATCGAGCAATGGCTGCGTGACATCGAGGAATGCGCCAAGTACAACGCCAGACAGGCCAGCAAGTCGGTACATTCATCACCCGCTTTTAGCTATAGCTAACCCTCATAGGCGTATCGTATATGTTGATCTGGTCTATCCACGGCACTCCTCACAAGGTCAAACGGCCCATCCGCCGCACACTCTTCGACGCCGTCCCGGATTGCCAGATTTGAGGTAGACTGCTAGAAAGTGCGAGCGACCATGATCTTCCAGACGCACGACAATAGCCACACGGCTTAGTGAAGTCGACGAGCATTGGCGTCGCATATTTACATCTCAATGCTTAGATTCCAAGATTTCGAAAAAGTTCATCCTCGTAGCTTAGTAAGAAAAGGGTGTGAGGGTTGCCCAGCCATTCTCTTGTCCGTAAACGCACTGTTTTGCAACCTCATTGTCGACGCTTAAGTTGCTAACCACTCAGCTTTTCGCTCCTTCTCACGCCACGTGCAGCTTCGCTGGCGCCAAAAAAGAACATCATAATGCCAAATGTGCTGAAGCAGTCTCGTGAGGAATTGGCTGTAGATTGCCACTATCGGACCTGCTGCTAGACAGGAGATACCGCACTTCTCGAATGCCAAATATGTCTAGGTAATGCCAAAGCATATTGACAAAGGCCTTCAATTGTTGCTAGTCATACAAGATACGTGTATGGTCACATGTCAAAGCCCGGACCTTCGTTCTTGAGCTATCGGGGCCGAGATGAGGGGGCCGAGATAAATGGACCACAAATATACGGACAAAGGGAAAAGAGAAAGTCACCTTACAGTACGGCTAAAGTACTACATTACACTTCCTTGACCTCCGGGAATAACACCCCAGAGACGCCAACAAAACAAACCAAAGACACCTGCCTACCAATCCCTCCTCTCCTTCATCCTCTCCTTCATGTTTTCATACTTTAGCATCCTTCCTCGTCCTAACCTCAGCAAACGCAACAATGGCAATATACGTCAACCAAATCACCGCGGCCACAACACCATACGTAATATAAGCGCCTCTCGTCGCATTGTCCGCAAGCAGCAGCCCCAGGCCTCCATTAATCATGCCCAACGTGATCAGTAGTCGGTCAAGCCAAATGTGCATATACGTGACGACAGTTTTGCGCTCAACCTTCTGAACGCGCAGGTGATGTAGTAGGCCGAGAACGGGCTGGCAGAGCGCAAGACCAAAGAGGATGATGCCGATTATGGCGTGGTAGTTGTCGATCTGATCTGAAACGATTCCTTGCCATACGCCTGGTTGATCATGAGATTAGCCAATTGGACTTCAGATAACTCTATTGAAGTGGTTTATCGGTGGACGAAGGAGATAGATTTGCTCTGCATTAGGCTGCCATCAAGAAGGAAGGTTCTAAACTCAACCATTCCAAAGTTTGCAATAAAGAATAGTAGCCCGAAAGCCTGCGTAGTGGCATGGAACCAGATGGCGCCCTTGACGGACTTGAGCGTCAGCAGCCGGATGAGGATTGCGCCTATCGGCCAGATTATCACGAAGGCTAGATTGCCTGTCACGCCGTGCCCTTCAACTACGCGCGGGAAACTAGGAGCATTCATTTCGGGGTTTTGTTGTTGGGCGGTGATGAGAGTTGTGAAGATGAGTGGGAGGAGGAGTAGTGGGCTGGCGAGTGGGCGGCTGGAAGTCGTCATGATGGTGACTGAGGTGAAGCAAGAGGGTCTGTTGGCGGGAGGGTAGGAGGTATAATAGAGGGAAGACCTCTAAGATGCTACTAGAGTACTAGAAATCTGCACTATGAAGCGGTGGTGTGAAGAGAGCTAATAAGCTTAGGAGTGACTCTAAGGTCGACCGAAATAACAGGATCTTATAGATAGGCCTCTGGGATCTAGCTTGACAGAAAGAAACTAGGATAGAACGACCGGTGTCAGGACTATTAACCAAATTCAAGCAATTGGTTAAGGTCGGCCAGGTATCCAGATCCCAAGACTGAGGGTACCCTTTTTTAAGCACCCACGGAGGATTGTCTCAGTCTGCCTAATTCTTCGATACCATGTGCGGCCTGTTGTACCTTGCAACCGCACACACCTTGAATCAGATTCTTAACCTTTGCATCATTCATCCGCCCCCACCCCAGCTCATGTTCAATGCCGCCAGGAAATACTCGTTAACATGACCACGATCATCGCCGCTCAAAATACGTACGGCGAAGAAGCTTCCGAGGTTTTGCCCAGGATAGCTCTTCGAGAGAGAATATCTTTCGCAGAATTATATGCTGTTTCAGATATAATCAAGACCTTTCAGATAGACTTGAAAGGCATGCCTACTGCTCTGAGGCTGTCTCATATAAGCTCTTATAAGAGACCACGAGGTTAAAACAAGCCATGTACTTCTTCTAACCACATCTTCTTTCACCACAACGCATGTTTGGAGCCGAAAGTTGGATCATAGCTGCCGAACATCACCCTGATAACTCTGCCAGTCCTAGAATCTTGGACCAGCTCGATTCGCTTCTCAGACAAGACTTTTGGTGAACGCGCGCCCCCCTCCTCAATTCTGGTTTCGAAGATAAAGGCGTACTGACCGACGAAGAGCCACTCCAGACTGGCCATATCTCGTGCATAATCTCTCGCCACTTCAGTCATCTTCCGTTTGTGGATGATCTCAAACCGCTCATGTGCGGGTTGAAATGCATAATCCAAGTCACCTGTCTCATTCATTCGGCAATGTTGATAATAGTCACTTGGGTCTGACCAGCCGTGGCCGTTGTCGTATGTATCGTGATAAAAGAAAAGCTCCCGGAGCTTTGGCAGACGACTTAGACGGCTGAGTGTGAGTGGATGATCGATCAGAAACTCGCTTCGCCAGCTGCGGGAGAAGCCGGCACTCAAGAAGAGTCTTCTCAGCTGACGTAAGAACGACAATAGATAGAGTCCTTGATTTGATATTGTGGTCTCCTTCCAGTTCAGGGCAAGACACTTGAGGTTGTGAAATGAATCTATGAGCAGAGGAAGTAGCGAAACCGAGATGAACTCATCTTTTAGAGGTGACTGCAATCGAAGCTGTGTTATTTGCGCATTGCAAGAAATGAATGGCAATAGCTCTTCAGTCGTTGATGTGGTGAAGTGGCGCAATGTGGCAATAGTGCCATGTTGGTTTAGGATCTCAAAAGGAACCTCTTTATTAAACGGGAGCTCGAGTATGGTCAATTTGGAAGAAGCTAGCACAGCTTGTAGGAAGGATGAGTCGAGTTTAGCACAATAAAGACTCGCTCGGCGCAGGTTGACCAGTGGAGCCATCGCAACGCCGGTCCAGCTCTTGTATGTTGCAGCAGGCATAGCCTGATGCAGACTTATCCAAGTCAAGGACTCAAGACTCGATGCGAAGTGACTAAGGGTCTCGAGACTTGCGGAATACCACGTATATGAATGACGGTGGTCACGCAGCTCCAGTCGTTGCAGTTTTGGGCACCGAAACTGGCGATCTACCTCCGGTGGTAGGCTTGAGATATCACGCCAAGGCATGATATCAACCATACTGTCCGGAAGCTTTAGATACCTTAGGTTGCTGTGATGCATACTCTGCCATAACGGGAGTGATTCCGTGCCAGAGAGTACTGCGAAGTCAAGTAGTTCCAGATTGGGCAGCACGCCCTCTGTGTTGCACACCTTCACAACGTGACCAATATAATTTCTTTTGGAACCCCTCAACCTATCGCTATGTTTGTCCCCATCTCCAAAGATGACCGCTCTCACGCAATGTCCTATTGGCACAACACTTCGAGTATCACTTTTATTTCTACTTGCTCTTCCGAAATATTGTATAATGTGCTCGAGTAGAGCAACATCCCTATTACTGAATTTCAACTTGACTCTGCAAAATTGACGTGCACGTGCTATTTGGCGACAGTCTGAGTTGGCGAGAGCGAGGCCACCAAGACCATACTGAGGCAGATGTTGGACGATAATGTCGAGTATTTCAATCGGCAAATCAAGCAGACGAGAACGAGTAGTGAATATGAGGTCGAGCTTGTGGAGTGGCACTGGTCCAGGATTCGAGCAGTCTTCAAACATCGGCTCGAAAGCACCTGGAAAGTGCTCCATTATGTATGAGGACGGCCTTGAGCTAAGATACCAGGAGTAGATGTCCTAGCCCCATAGATGACTGGGAGTGTGAACGTATGAGCTGCCCAAATGCGTTGATAGTTGGGAAGGTATCGCACAAAGTCACTGAAGTCCAACCTCTTTGTGACACCTCGTTTGGATTGTCCTTCAAGGACATTCCTGAAAATCCTACACGAGCTATATCGTGATGAGCATCGGTTTCGCATGGAATGAGATTCAGATGTGGAGAGATATTAGTATGAAAGAGAAGAGGAGGAGTGAGCTTCAACAAGATAGGCCACGTGAAAGAATATGAGCTAACTATATATGGATATTGGTGACGTGGCAAACCCTGGTCCTCCTTAAACCTCAACTTCGAACTCGCCAATCTCCTCACACCTTAGTCCTTTGTTTTTCTTTCTGCATGATGCTTTCATCGTACTATCTTCAGAGCGCATAGATGGACGGGCACTCGAAACTCTCTCATCTTGGCATATCTTCCTCCCGGTGAAATATAGCATACTGATTTGGCCAAGAACACGTCTCGTTCCTGAGTGACATCCAAAATTACTCCAGAATACCTTGTGCAGCTCGCCAATCATCGTTTTTTGATTGCTTGCTTGCATGCTGCGGCGCTTCTTTGCATGCTGTGACCTTTTCTTACTGGCCGAGTAATGATCTAAGAAAGTCTTCCGTACTGCTACAGACCGACCGTGGCCAAGTGTAGCTTCAAGTCTCACAGAATACGTCATGAGACTAGGCTGGCATATTCGCCAGACGAAGGATTACCATTGCTGCTGGTAGACTTCACTAGTGCGCTCTAGGCCACGGAGGTCGCCATGTACCAACAAAGCTGTACGCACTACAATATCCTCTTGAGTGGTAGCTTGGGGCGCCGGTACTGGGCACTTGACTGCTCGGAAGTACTTCTGGAAATGGAGCCATCCTGCGCTGCAAAGGCGTACCCCGAAAAGGTATTGTTTCAGATTCCTCTTGGTCATGAGGGCTCGTGATTCTTGTCGCCATCACTGCAGGGGTAGTGTATCTTAGCAACATGGTAGATTTTATATAAGATGTTGGCTGGTGCCAATGGATTATCTCATTCATCCATTCACATTCATCTCTACACTCGGACACAGCAGTCGCCCTCTTTCGCTCAACGCACTTAGTCCTTAGATCCTTTCCTACTCTCATCATCATGGTTACCTCAACAAGCCTTAACTTGCTACTCGCTCTCTTTCATGCCTCAATGATTACACTCGTTTAATCTTCAGAATTCGACCAATTCGAGGTGGTCCTGGAGGCTATACCAATGGTCTTCACAGAAGAGCTCCTCAGCTCTCCGACTTGGACCTGTTGAACGACGCGACCTTTCTCTGGAACGACTCAAGCACACGTACATGATTGAGCCTGAGATAATTTGAAATAGTTCTGAATCACTTACACAATAATACAGCTTCCTCCAATGCAGTAGTAAATCCTACTGTCCTTACGAGCACATCCTAAACATGGGATCATTCTACCCTATGCTAAAGGATATTGACTGTACAAACACTTCGATGACAATTACATTGTTCGTCAAAGACTCATTTGTTTACGCGCAGAAGGCAAGTATCTATCACAATAGAGGATGGACAGGACCACATCAGCTCATCCAGTCAGGCATGGAACTGGCCATCGGTATAGACAACCATTCCTTCGTCATGGTCGCAGGCGATGGTGATTGTGCCTGGAACACTGCTCCACAACCATTCTTGGTCTGGAGAATTACCTACAAATCCAACAACTCCCTAGCACATCTCAAAGCTGCAGCTGTGGAATGGTAGAACGCTATCCATACCATGACCTTGAAGTCCGCAGCATTGACGACACCACATCTGACTTGCAAGCACGCAATTCTGCCAACCTGACTGTGAACATTGCAAACAAATTTACACCAAGTAAGACATAGTCAAAGGGTGGTTCGAACCTCGAACTCTCGTGTATAGACTATCACACGATAGGTATTGTCCGTTTCGGTATTGTGTTAAGGACTAAACCGGCCGTCCTTATGATGACTAAATCAGTCTTGGACCACAAGCTGCCTCCGCAATGGCGGAATTTCAAGTTTGACATCACTGGTACACTCGTCAAAGATATCCTTGACAAGGAGATCACACCCATCACCATCCCACTTACACCAATCAATATCGGCAAACTCTTGATAGTGGGCCTGAGCTCAGCTTTGGTGTCGGTGCAAAATCCAGTGATGTGACTGCGAGTGCAGATTTCGCTCTTGGAGCCGCAAAGTGACGAGTTGGGAGATGTTTCGCACGTACGATTTGAGCTTTGTGTGCGGTTACTTCAAGCTAGTCGTATGACGGTCATCAGTTGCGGATGTGTTCGGGATGGTTCTGGGAAGTGGTGTTTGGATTGGGTTGGTTCGATCACTACAGCGGACATCGACGAGTTCAAAAGCTGCAAGTATTTCGGTTGCTTCTTCGTCGTCGGGTCTGCCACAATATCAATATTCTAATCCTCAAACGCTGAAGAGTCCTCATCATACCGAGAAACAACCCACGTCCTCGTCACACCACAACCCGTCACAATACCGTCAAGACGACATTCCTCAACCAAACCTCATTCTGCTGAGTTTGTCGAACATGCGTTCACGACACGAAAACTCCACCAGTTGTCTGGACCAGTCATTCCAGTGAAAGTTCGACGGAATTGGATCTGGGGTCCACGCCATAGTCATCCAAGGCTTTGTCCACATTGCTTCCCTCATCTCGACAAGCAGCTCCAGCACAAAAGGGCGCATCTTCGGGACAGCCCTATCAAGTGCGCGAGCCCGACGTTCAAACCTTCGACGTCGGTGCAGGTAGTCCATTTTGATTCACTCAACTTCACCCCCTCCACCCACGATGTGTCTGGTTGAAGACGAATCTTTTCACGTACTGCTGCATTGAACAAGTCGCCCATGTAATGAGCGACTACCATAAACTTGAGCTCGGTCGGGAGTGCCGACCAGTTGGGCATGACTAGAAGCTAGAGCTTTGGTGAAAAGGATTCTGATGCGTATATCTGAAGGAGTTGCGACTTGAGGAAGGCAAGATATATCGAGTCGGATGCTTCTCGAGGGCGTTCTTTATCAAGCGCTTGTTCACTTTCTGATAGCCATCATCATCACAATCACCTGCTATTGCGAGTTGCGACTATTGAGCTTCAATACGTCCCATACGGTATTCTTATCGCGTTACCCTTTCGCTCAGCTCGAATCTGGCGTGGCAGGTGAATGCCATTTGTTGAGTAAAGGTTCACCCATCTTGCTAAGTTGGCTGACCATGAGGTGCCGATATTTCCACTCCTTGACGCCTTTGAACCAGTCAGCGAAACCGGGGTCACTCGGACGTGGGCGTAGCGCAGTCCGTGGCTTTGGGAACATTGCCGCCTCCATTTTACTGAAGAGATTCAACATGAAACATTGCATCTCCGGATCTGCGCTGCCAAGGGCGCGAACCTGACGCTCAACCACTTTGCGTCTGAGTAGGTTGTCCAAATCCAGCTTAAACACGCGCATAAGCCAGTCTCTGCACGGCTGGGCAAATAACGAGTCTCTCATTTGTACCTGTTGTGCTGTAGGAGTAACCAAATCGTCGATGAAATGAGCGACTATCATAAATTTGAGCTCGGTTGGGAGTGCCGACCAGTTGCACATAATTAGGAGCTATAGCTTTGTCAACAGAATTTTCGGGTGAATGTCTGAACGAGTACTGACTGGAGGGTGGCAATGTTTCCCGAGGAAAGATGTATCAAGTCGAATGTCTCTCGAGAGTGTTGAGTCTCGGCTCAAATCCAGCGTGGCAGGTGAATGCAATTGGTGAGTCAAGGTTCAGTGATTAGATTTCGAAGGGTGTGGTCAGTACCGACGTTCCCTTTGAAGAGAAGATAGACGACAAAGTGAAGGCTAGATCGTGAATGGACAATATGGAGCAGTAACAATACCTGGAACAACCGGCAAGAGGGCAATTATTAGACCAGGCGCGACTATTGTGTTAAGGACGATGACAGTGAATGATTAACGCGTCAATGGATCTGATGCCTTGCAATGTGGGGAAAAAGTCAAAGAGCTAGTCTGGGAGATGATCGTGAATGCCTATCCTCCCGACCGGCGACCACCCATCACTCCTGTAAGCAAGATGAGCAGTCACTCCTTCCGCCGTGCAAGTAAGTCTTCCGCGAGCCGAAATCGCGTCGAAAATCTCTGATCGTCACTTTCACACTTCACAGTCACGTCTCACGACCAGTAGTTGTAAATGTTTGAGGCTGGAAACTGGGAATCGTCGAGGAGGATATTGCCAGGGCAATGACGTTACGCTCTGAAAAGCAGGTTAAAAGTAGCTGAGATCTGTATCCCGTATGTGCTGAGACGAAAGTGGTCATCATCGCCGTCTTAAAAACGCTCAGCGTCCGTCTCAACAAGGTGCGCCACCACACGCAGCTCACTGGCACAATCGAGCAAGAATTGCGCGCTGGTCGACAGAGATTGGAATCTGCTAGCACCTCGAGGAACGGCTTCTCGATTCTCTCTTTGACGTTCTACATCTTGCATGACATCTTTCTTAGCTCGCAGTGTGTTCACAATGTGAATCCGAAATCCGGGAAGAGCAATGTCGAGTGCACGGATGCGACGTTCAGCTTCACTGCAGCGGTGCATGTTGTCTGCTTGGAAGGAGTTCATAGGGGTGAATGAGGTAGTTCCAGCTGGAATGGTCAAAGGGACGAGCCAGGAACATCCTGTTAGAAGGCGTGCTGTGGCGTAGATGGTTTCGTCACTATACGAGTCGATGTAAGGGCAGAGAATCATGATTTTGATTTCCATGGGGAGTGTAGCTGCTTTGGACATTTGTACGGCTGGAGATCTTTTAGGGCGGATCTTGCATTATCCGAAGTTAGACCCACTGAGGAGAGAAGGAGACAGACTGACAAAGGTAATTTGGGAGTGTTGTGTGAAGAATAATCTTCCTTGCAAACTGTTGTGAGGGATGAAGAAAGTGAATGGACAAACGCGTCGCTGAAACCATGCAATACCTTGAACACGTTGCGAAGAGTTGAAGAGCTAGTTTGTATTAGACGCGTTCAGGAATCGACATTGCGATGTAAATGACGCACAAAAATAGTTGCGGCGGGTAGACTGAGTTGAGAGGATTGTACGATCATTCGATGAATCAGCTCCCTTGAACACTGTTGCATAAATATGATGCAAGTGAATGATTGACGCGTCTAAGGAGCCTCGATTCAGAACAACCAAAACAGGTGCCCAGTTTGGAAGTCGCGGGTTAGATGATCCTTGATCGTTGGCATGAGGTGGTCCTTGATCAAACCGCGACGTCGGCGGCAAGATTGAAGAGCAGTTTTGTGTGATGAATGGTGAAGTAGAATCTTGACTAAGTTGACTTTACGAATATTAATGTAAATACACATTCCACAGAGCAGATAATCAACATTTCACTCAATGACAACGATCTCACGGGAAGTTCTTGCTGGTGTAGACATTGCTCGAACGATTCTCCATGTCTACATTGACGACCACGAGGAGCTTCTCTCAGCAAGATGAGCAAACAACTCCTGCCGCACATGTAGACGATTGAGATTTCTCTCAAGGACAACGATATCACGGGAAGTTCTTGCTGGTGTGAAGATTGCTGGAACGATTTTAGATGCCTATTGCCTGGACCATGTAGAGCTCCTCTCAACAAGATGAGCAATGAGATTCTTCTGTCGCACAAGCACCACAAGGTGTTCCTGTTCATGGTGAGGCCAAAGTCGCATCGAATACCTATTATCGCCATACTTGCTCGTCATCCTTTCCCAATACATCTCCTTCTCGGAAGCTTTGTCCAAATCTTTGACTTGTAGTAGTGTGGGGAGTGTCCTGCCTAAAGTGGGAAAGGCAGAGTAGAGTGTACGTAGTCTATCTTCCACGAAGGCTTGAGTTCGGATGGATGTGGAAAGAGAACTTGATTTTGATAATGATCTAGTGGCGGTATCCACCACACTGTCGATATATGAGAGAGAATGAGTAGCTGGATCTCAGTTGGGAGGGTGGACCATTTCGGGATATCAGTGTTTGGGGAAGTCTACAAAAAGTGATGGCAAGAAGGCAGTCCACACACTTATTATTACCTCGTTTTGGCTTTCCACGCACAAAGTCTGATTGGGCGATTGTGTATTTCCGTACATAGGATCGCATTGCCATATACCAGTAAAGAGTCTCCGAAGGTGATGCCAGAGTATGCGAACGTGCTTGAGCGCTGCGGCGGGGACTGCACATCTCATCTCGATGATTTTGAGATCGATGAGTTGAGATGACGCGTGATGATAAAGAATTAGACAGTGTGACGATTGCCCACTGGAAAACTGATCACTTTTTTAAACCCCAGATGTGAGTATCTCAGTCGATGGCCAAGAAGAAGAGAGTGGAAGATTGAGTCGAAGTCGCGTGAAGAGTGATGTGGCAGGCGCGAAGTGGATCGAAGTTCGAACCCAAATCTGAAACACGGGATGTGAAACACAAAACCTTGCCGCGGTCAGAGTTCTGAAGCTGTCTTCAGAAGGTGGTCAGCCACAATTTTAGACCGGCAGGCTACCAAGAAATCTGCGAAATCAGGAGCATGGTCATCGTTATGCTTGACTATCCGCAACTCGTGGCACTCTTGCAACTTCTTCTCATGCAATGTCTCCACAATGTTGTCCAGTCGAGACCGCAAGGCGGGAAACGCTTCGCGATAGAGTCTCAGACGCGAGCTCATAGCTTTGTCAGCCTTTTGCAACAGCTTCCTATTACACGGCCTCACAATCTTGATCAGTTGAGACCGGAACGCAGGAAGACAGTTGCAAAGCGAAAGCGTAGCTTTGCGAGCCTTGCCATGGGGCCATTGCGTGTCAAACTTTGAGACGATGGCCACAATTGAGTCCTCGAGGTCCTGGAAGATGTAATCGGTGATGATCATGAGCTTGATCTCCATCGGAAGAGTGTCGGTAGGCATGTTGGTGGGCGAGTCTATGTGCACTCGTGACGTTGTAGAAGATTGTTGCGTTGTAGAAATTAACTTGTAGAAAGTAATGTTGGAGAAATGAGAATGAGAGAGATTGAGTCGGGAAGATCTCCAAAATGATCGACAAGATCTGAAACACTACCAAAATAAAGCTCGTATCGTTGGAACACTACTGGCAAATCTAACCTAACAGTAGCAGATTGACACTGAAAGATGGGGCCTCCCAAGAAGGAGTACGTGGCCGATGTGCTATCAATACTGCTGAGATTGCGCGTCCCGCTTCTCGCAGCAGTGGACTCCTCATGGAGCAATGGCGTTCTGCTTTCCTCCACTTTTGCTTGATTATCGCACCTCTCTCCTAGCAGAAGAATGCTTGGACGACTCAGACCTCTTTCTAGTCATCTTGCGGGCTGTTCAACAGGACTAGTCCGTGCTGGGTGTCCTCCCGAACTTCACGCTTGAGACGATTCAATCGGTGTTCTAGTGGTAATTCTTAGGCCGAAGGTGCTACTTGCGCATGCACATCGACAGTCGTCCTCATCCTAGCCACTCTTTCGTGATGAACGTCATGCCTTCTTTACACCATGCAGAGTCCATACCCTCGCCAGGTGCATTATCAAATCCATGCTCACCTTCAGTCAACGTGACCAGTAAAGGTGACTTCGCCTGCACTTCCCTCACTTTCTCCGAAAAGGCAATCGTATCCTCCACCAGTACTGCCGAGTCACTCTTGCCATGATACAGCCACATCGCCGGAAATTGCCCTTCAAATTTCTCCAAACACTCCATCGGGTATAGCTCAGTCTCTTTCCCCATCAGTTCAGTAAACAGCCCCCATTGTACTGCCGCCATACAGAATGGCAGACGCTCAGGCGGAACGCCGTTACTTATTCTAGCCGGTAGCTCTCCATTCTTGACCCTGAGAATGTGTTGTTCCAGTATCGATTTCGGCACTGTCGGTGCACCAAAGGGATGCTTCTCTCCTGCTTCAGTCCACCATGGCCGACGCATGTCCAGCATGCCATAAGCCACGGCTATTGCACGTATCTTGACTTTGTCGCGTGATTCTGACGTCTGGGACAGGAAAGACTGAGCTGCGCACCAGCCTCCTGCTGAATCACCTGTTACGAGGACTCGCGATAGATCTGCCTCCAGAGGTTTCGGTTGTAGCGACGAGAGAACGAAAGGGAGCTCTTTTGGCAGCCAGGACCAGAAGGATGAGATGTCAGAGAGGATGTCGAGACCGGTGGCTTCGGGAAGAAGGCGATAGTCTGGGGCTATGAGTATTGCAGAGTGGTGGAGAGCATAATCGATGATCCTGTACGTGTGGGACATATGTTAGCTACTGTTCTTACATTGGGTGTTGCCAGCATAGAGAAGTGAAATGGCAGAGGAGCAAGGTCAAAACGGACCATGTAGGCCACCAATCTTGAAACATCCTATCTCCAGTGATCAGGAAACCTCCATGCCATCGTACCATCACAGGACGAGGACCATTGGCTGGAGACTTTGGGGTGAATATCGTGCACTGAATGTTGTGTCCTTCTACTGTCTTGTAGGTTGCGTCTGTGATGTTGAAGGCTGCGAAGCGGTCGGTATGCTCACCGGCTGGGATGAAGTCGACATCGGAGGAGGCGGAGTGTGCCATTTCTGCGGAGAGTGAAGATGGGATGATGTAAACACAGAAAGGAGGATGGAGAGAGCTTCAAAGACGCCATTGACGCCAAGACATACACAAGCATTGTACCACATTACTAAGCAAGCGATAGCAGACGTACTTTGGTAATCAGGTATTCAAGCAATATATAATTATTAGAGGTGAGAGTGTTATATCCTTCTTCTGTCTGCTCCAAACCATTCCCGAGTTGTCCTTAACCTGACTTTCATAAACCCAAGCCATGTCTAAATAATTGTTGCTAGAAGTGAAGCAAAAACCTATCAGATGTCCAAAGCACCAAACCCCGCTCCAGAAATATGTCCAAAGAAGTAAATAATGGCCTACCATACCAGCATGATCAAAAAGTCCTGTTGTCGAGAAGAGTAATATTGAGATGATGTGAGTTGAGTTGTCTTGCTGATGTTCAGACCAGAGTCGAATTCATGTATCGTCAGTCGTGTAGATATTGTACAGAGTATTGGCTGTGAAAGATAGTGAAGAATGAAGGAGAGGAGTTCATGTTGTCGTTGTCTGTGTTATAGATATGGTTGAAATATTATTGCTTGGCAGAATGTATATCATAGGTCATCGTGTTTCTCACTGACGATAAAGAGGAGCTGGAAGTCGGCAAGTAATGTACTGGAAGATGTTGATATATGTTTTTGACTCAATGTCGGCTGATTGTGCATTGTTTCTGGCATATTGGAAAGACTCGGAACTTGACGTTCTTCTTCTGTGGGCAACCTGATGTATCAAGACTCATCACGAGGTATTATCGCAGACTCTGCTGTGAAATGTAATCCTTTGAACGGCAGCACGACCGAGACTTGTCGTTTCCGAGAGTCATTGTTTGTGGTCGTCTTGTTGCCTTCCATCTTGATTGTAGGAACTTTCATGACAATAGACGTATGAGTGAACACTGACCATGATTGTGAGACATCATAAGTCCCAAGACTTCCATCTTTCGCACGCAGCATCATCGGCGATACCCGCGTCGTCGAGCTCAATGAGGTCGGGATCATTCAGTACAGCCCATAGTCCATCCTCGAGAGACGGCCATATCAGTGCTTCCGCTTCCTCCGTGTCTTCGTGAGGCATCTTGAACTCTGAACAAGATTTGCAACGATAATCGTCGTCATATAGTGCATGTTGTGGATTCGGAAGTTCCATGCAATACCAGCACACCTCATTGAGGTCGAACGATGGGATTGTGAAGCTGCCGGCCTGACAGATATAGTTGTCCAAAGGCCAAGAAGGTCGATCGAGGTCTAGAGGAAGCAACCAAGGTCGGTTCTGATAATTGCTTGGGTTTGTCTGGTCCAACGGCTTTTGCCCACTGGCAGGCATTATTGGCATTGGCCTTCTTGTACCTGTCATGTCGCATTTGCCAACAAGCGGAAGGGCGCGACCAAACATACCCCCTTCAGTGCTGCAACGCATAGTACCTTCGTAGTCGAACTCTGTAGCATTTGGCCAGGTCGAGGCTAGCAGACGGTCACCAGGCTCCTCATTGTAAGAATCCAGCTCCATACCGCTTTCGTCTTTACCAGGACACCACGTCGTAGAGCGGTGAAGTACTGGTGATCTCTTTTCGATTCTGCTTCGACAGATGAGACAGTTGTTGGAAGAGTCAGGGATATAATTGTGATCATCCTTCGGTAGGTCAAAGATGTGCTTGTTGAAGGCTGAAGGAATGTTCAGTTGCTGTCCTTTTTGTCGCCTTACTTCCTTCGCGAGGTTGTTCTTGATCCGTGCCTCTATCGTTGCGTCGTGCATTGCCCTTTGCTCGTTCACAAAACATAGATGGTCTGCTTCTGTGCGTGGAATAATAGAATGGTCTGCGTCCTCGACCATACGGAACAACCGTTGCCACTGCTGTCTCCAATCGTCGCAGAAGCAGTAATTATTCTTTATCCAGTGGTCGAATTGGGTTGGGCTTCGAAAACGGATTGGCATCTGGGAGGGTTTTGCTGGTTCAAATAGTATGGGCTGGAACTGATAGAGCCACCAGATTATAGTGAGACCTTGTGCCATGCTCGCCAGCTGGTGATAGTCCGGATACCGCAAAGCCCACCGCCAGACTGATCGCAAGTATTCCACGTCCAGAGGAGGTAGCTCGGCCAGCTTAGGTGTCATAGACAATCTTCGCCACTCCCCTACCAGATATCCCTCCCAAGCAGCTTCCACTATTTCACACGAACATGGCAGAGTTGTGATCCACCGATGAAAGACGACAGGATCCAGCGGTCTTGTCAGCAAGTCCGGGATTCGCGGTGTGTATTCCTGCTCGGGGAATCTTGTCCTCGAATTAGTTCCCCACGATCCGCCTACTGCCAGCCAAGCCCAGGCGTGGCGCCAGTCGTGTTGTTGGCATGGGGCTGCACGTTTGAAGTTTTTGCAGAAACAGTCATGAACTCGAAGCGTCGTCGTCAAAGCCGACCAGTGGTAGGGGAGCTTCGTGAGCTTTGGACATATGCGATGCAACCCTGGATGACGACCATAAATCAGAGATTTGATCGAATTGTCGTAGTGTCGCCACTCTGTCTGTGCTTGATATACTCGTCGTTTTTCATCTTGTGCAGCTTGGTAATCCTGACTTACATACACGCGAGAGTTTGTATGTGTAGCTGGTTGAGCTGGAACGAATACTGCCACCTCAGGCGACCACGGTGTGCGAGGAGTTGACATCGCTTTGGAAGGAGTGCTGCGTGGACTATCTATATCTGGGACGGTGTTTGCAGAAACAATGGAAAGTCTTTGTGGCGCAGGTTTTGCCCACATAATTGGTGATCAAGCGCTATTAATCATGCAGGTACGCTACCGTCGTCGAACTGTTGAATGCTTGTTTCTGAGGAAGCCAAGATAGTGACTCTGTAAGCGCCGACACTGCAGTGGTCAAGGTGGAAAGTAGGAGGAAGCGTTCACGATTGCTGGTGGGCCAAGACGGAACAGGTGGAGTTCTTGCATCTGGTGAGATGCGGCGAGGATTTCGGATATCAAGTCGAGGTGAATGTGGCCATTCTTATTGTCTTTTGATATAGCACAGAGTCGAAGGACAAGTGAATAATGAGAGTCCATGACCAGGAGGTGGCACAGTTAAATAGTGAGGTAACGTACGACCATGCTGGTAAGAGGTGACTCTTCCAACCACATGACAAGTAATTAGCAATGTAACAATGCAAGTAATCCTTGATCTCGCATTATCTAATCTTGGATAGCGTAGTACAAACCGCGTGTAACTGCCAAAAGTGGACAAGGCTGACTCGGCTATGGGGCTGTGTCTGAATAACAACCGAAGAGTGAAGTATTTTGATGATTACCAGCATGATGTTCAGAAGTGAAGAGCTTGAATTTTCGTGCGATCCCGGAGCGGGTTTGGGCTGTAAAAAGGCACACTATAAGTGAGCATGACTGCGCCTCCTTGGACTTGAGCAGCTTCCGAGACGGCGTAGTGGGGTTGGAGGAGCAGGAGCAGGAAGAGGATGCGGCCCTAATGATTTGTATGATCAGTATATATAATCATGAATAGACTTATACTACCTGGTGAAGGCATCCTCATGGTTTATGAAGGGAAAGACACAACGAAGCGCAGCAGCCGGAATACATGCTCAGCTACGAAGACTTGGGCACAAGCGCTGGTGTTTCGGAGCCACTTCTCATGCTTCACAGCAGCCATATAGACGCCATGTCATTGGCGAGGGAACTCACTCAGAGGTATGGAGTGCAGAGTGTGCCGCCAATAACACAACAGCACTCAGTAACCGGCGAGTGCTAGGTCATGACCAAGGTTTCTATTTTTGCGAAGGCTGAGAACATGCTTGGAGCCATGTGCGCAAGGATCACAGCTACGTTCGACACAAGGTTCGCAGGGTTCATACAAGACACACCTCAAGGTCACAGAGTAATGCATTCTGGCACTTGATCTTATTGAAGTCGAGACAAAGGACAGCTCAAGGATGAGATGTTGTTATCGCCAAGATTAGGGCAAATTACCCCAATAGAATTTGCCACTTTATCATCGCCGCACTTTGCAGCGTGACCCTTCTGGCGCGTCCTGGTACCATGATTATATCTATTCACTGTGCTTGTCTCAATAGTGATTGTGTTAACAGTGCGCTATGAATGATAGAATTTTAAGTGTCTTCACGTTCAAGTGATGTGAGGATGTGGTGGCAAAAGATTGCATTCCTTTCGTGGAGACAATGGCAACAACAATAGCAACCAAGATTCTATTGAGCTTTTATCGGACATCTTGTGCGAACATTGATGACATAGACGTCAACAACATGAAACAATCGGTGGTTTCATGATAGAGCCATCTGCAATGTGCCGCACGACCAAGCGCCAACCTTCACCTCACGCGCGCTTGTCGTATCTTGGCCACGATTGAGACATGTATCGCAGACACTCGTTTCATCAACAAACGATATCCTTTCCTTTGTCTTGAGTTCTCGCCTTTGTTCTTTCACACTGAGTTTCGTGAGGCTACTTCTTTGATTGCTGGACATTCGCTCTCTTTCTTTCCGCTTTCATGCGCTTGTCCATTATACGATTCCCACACTTTCACAATACAATCATCATCATCGAACCACAGTCATAGTGAGATACTCGCTCGCGAAGCGCCACACTCAGCGTCTTTCGCCCATCTATAACAGCAATACAGATCACACGTACCACAGCAGAAATGCTTCCCTATATCTTCCTAGCTAAGAAACTATACAACAAAGCAAAGTCAAGTCCTGCTGGCGGGATAGGCAACAGATTCCAGACTGCAAGCGCAGCAACCACACCAGGACCTACACCTTACCTCGGACTTGCAGCACGTCTTTCGCAAGCATGGATCAACAAATGGACAGTACTTTTACTACTCGTGCTGGCACGAATGGTGATTGCGACCATCAGCTTACACAATGATATCAATGATGCAAAGGTCAAAGCGCTTTCGGCATGCAGTGAAGTAGAAAATGTCGGCAGCACGCTTGCTTCAATGCCGCATTATCTAGCTGGAGGCGTGAATGAGCTAACGGCATCTGGAGTCGACCGAGCAGTTGCGGGTCTGCACGATATGCTGCTATTGAGTGTTACCGGCGCCGAAGAAGTCGTTGTCTTCGGTATCAACCTGCTCACCTCCACCTATATGTGCTTGATCACTTTAGCAGTAGGAGGGAGTTTGCATGTCGCCAGTGACCTAGTAGAAGACGTATCGGGCTTCCTGAACAGCACTGTGAAGGAACTGGGTAGTGAATTTGCAAATGGTGTAGAAGATTTCGAAAACGCAATGGCCAAGGCCTTTGCAGTCCTCGTCAAGCTCGGCGCGCCTGTAACACCACTCGACTTGAACGGCACCATAGACAAGCTGGAGGGTCTGCAATTACCATCCGGACTATACACAGACCTGACATCACTCAACAACTCTATTCCGGATTTTAAGCAGGCACAAAACCTCACGGACAATGCTATCAGACTACCTTTCGAAGAGGTCAAAAAGTTGATGAATCAATCTATGGGCACATTCCAATTCAATCGCTCTCTACTTCACGTGCCAAAAAAAGAGTCTTTGAGCTTCTGCTCCGACAACAACGAGATTGAGAACTTCTTCAAAGACCTGATCGTGGTCACAGATACAGCAAAGCAGATTGCAATAATCGTTCTCTGCATCCTTGCCATACTCGCCTGCGTACCAATGGCCTATCGCGAATATCGCAGCTACAACATTCAGCGCAAGCGCTCACAACTCATCAGCGCCAACTCATACGACAATATGGACGTCGTTTACATCGTTCAGCGTCCCTACACATCTACGGCGGGCATGAAACTTGCCAGCAAAGTAAGCTCCACCAAGCGACAAACACTCATCCGCTGGGTCATCGCCTACATCACTACCGTACCCGCACTCTTCGTCCTCTCCCTTGGTATCGCAGGCCTCTTCTCCTGCCTCTGTCAATATATTATGCTCCGCTCCCTTGAGAAGGAAGTCCCACACCTTGTCAACGAAGTCGTTGGCTTTGAGGAAAAGGTCATCGGCGCCCTCACCAACAGCTCTAACCTCTGGGCTAACACAACCAATACTGCCATCCTCAATCTCAACAACGATCTCAACCACGACCTCTTTGGCTGGGTCAACACATCGACTACCGCGCTCAACAGTACCCTGAATCTTTTCGTTGATGAGACGACAAAGGTGCTCAACGAGACCTTCGGCGGAACAGTACTTTACCAGCCCATTACTGGCGTTTTTGATTGTCTCATAGAGCTCAAGATTGCTGGCATACAGAAGGCGCTGACATGGGTGCATGACAACGCTCACATCTCATTCCCGCTTCTTCCCAATGACACCTTTTCTGCTGGCGCACAGAGCGCTGTCGGTAACTCTACTGGTGGTGCGTCGAACCTCCTCGCCAACGCACAGTCCAGCGCAGGTGACTCGATCACCTCGGCAGTAGCATCTTTCACCCAAAGACTGCGCGATGGAATCTTGACAGAAGTCAAGATCTCACTCGTTATCATTGGTATTTGGGTAATTATCCTGTTGATGGCACTCAGTCGTGTTGCGTTTCTTTGGTTCGACAAGGACGATGATACTCCTACAAGTAACACAAACGATGGTTACAACGGCGGCGACGACGGAGGGGACAAGGGCGCAATACAGATGAACACACTACCGCCAAGCTTTAACCCTTTCGCCGATCCTTCCTCGTCGCATTTTCCGGAGAAGTCCCCAGTCTTCAGCACAGGCTACTGCCTGCCGCCACCCACTTCGCCAACTCGATCACGCTTCACGCAAGCCGCGCCCATCGCAAGTACGCTACACAAATCCCCCAGCAGCTCCAGTGACGGCAGCACGGCTGTCGACGACATCGATGCAGGTCACTTCGAGCAAGGAAACACGTATAGAGGTGTTCCATACACGCTTACACCATTGGCGATGCCGATGCCTGTTGCGCAAGAAAATATGGGAGTGGTGCCGAAGAGGAGCGGTGATTTTGTGCAGCCGAGGATTGCGAG
>Ga0160428_1000067_pt1 | contig 129080 bp, 127 predicted proteins | sample SolpanmetagenomM_FD_108198 | JGI IMG/M metagenome (GOLD analysis project Ga0160428, IMG submission 108198) | Solar panel surface microbial communities from Lawrence Berkeley National Laboratory, California, USA - M | ecosystem: Engineered > Built environment > Solar panel > Unclassified ...
AGTTGATGGGGTTGGTGCCGATGTTCTGGTCGTCCAGACCGTGGTACATCAGCAGCGCGCCCGTCATCTGATCCGCGTAAAGGAGCGGGCTCACGCCCAGGTACGTCTCGCGCGCCTCCCAAAGCTGGCGTGGGTCCGACTGGAACCCGAACGGGGTGAGGGCTCGCAGGTAGTTGCCGTCTCCCGCGATGCCGCACTTGAAGAACGGGGTGTGGACCATCGCGTTCGCCGTGCTGAACGCTCCGTAGGAGTGGCCGCCGCAGGCGAGGCGGGCACGGTCCACGAGGTTGCGCCGATCCAGCTCGTCGATGACCGCACTGAGCGAGTTACGAAGCTGAGCGACGTACGAGTCGTTCATCCGCTCGCGGGCGGCGACGACGGGCACGTCCGGCTCGATCACCGCGTAGCCCAGGCGGATCAGGGCGACCTTGTTGTTCACGCTCGGCTGGTTGAACAGATTCTTGTTCAGCGTCCGCTTGCTTCGATCGTAGAGATCCTGGGTTTCGAACTCGCTCGGGTAGATCCAGAGCAACGCGGGCGGACGGTAGGCGTAACTCGGCGAGGTGACCTTCACCTGGAACTTGACCCCGTCTGAGCGGGTGACCGTGATCGTCTCGCGCTTGGCCTGGGTCAGGTCGGGCGCAAAGTCCCGGTTGTGCGTGAGCGCCGTCTCAAGGTTCGGCGCCGTAAGATCGCGCAGAAAGGTCTGCGGAACCATCGTCGGCGACTGCCGCACGATGAGTAACCGCGTCGCGACGTCGTCCAGCATGGTCGCCGTCTCGTATCGGTCGGCCGGGCTCTGCCAGATTCGATCGCGTTTGCCGTCCGTAAGGGAGACCCGCTCTAAGAAGGGCCGAGGCGCGTCCTTGGCGGGATCCTCGTAGCTCTGCGTTCCGCTCAGGTAGGCGGCACCGTCGGGCGAAACGCGCACGTCGCCCGTCGGGCCGTTGACGAGACCCGAAGGCTCGCGATCTTCGCCGCGGGTCTCCTTGAGGGTGACCGCTTTGCCGTCGCGCACCGCGACGAGCTTCGAGCCCCCCGTTCCCGGTCCGCCAGGACGGCCCGTGCTCGCCCCGCGAGCGCCCCTTCCGGCTCCCGGCGCACCATCCGCGGCGGTGCGCGCGGAGACGGTCAGGAACAGCGTTCCACCGTCCTTCGAGAAGCGGGCGGAAGAGATGGCGCCGGGATCTTCGTACGCGGTCTTCTCCGCGTCCTTCGCGTAGGGGTAAGGCCACAGCACGACGCGGTCGACGCGCCGTCCTTCGGTCGTGGCGGTACGCAGGAACGCCAGCGCACCGTCGGGCCGCCAAGCGAGGCCCCGCCGGGCGTTCGATCCGGCCTGACCGCCTCCTCCTTGGCCTTGAGGGCTTCCTTGCTCGTTGCCTTCGTCGCCGCCGCCCGCGCGGGGGCCCTGCTTGCGCAGTTCGACCAGTTCCTTGCCCCCAGCGTCGATGACGACCTCCCGCTCAGGAAAGGTCGAGAGAGGGGTGAGGTGAGAATAGGGCCGTTCGAGGAGGGTGACCCGAAACGCCCGCCCGTCCGAACTGGGATCGAGCGACTCGATCCGCATGGGCTTGCCCACCTCGTGGAAGCCGCCACCGAGATCGACCGTCGCGAGTTGGCCCGTCCCGAAGTAGTCGAGCAGATCCTCCTGGTAGGCGGTGGAGAGGAGCGCCGGGTAAGTGCGCAGGCTCGTCTTCTTCTCGTCGCTCGTCTGAAGGAGCGGCGAGGGCGCGACGGGCGGCGGCAAGGGCATCGGCTTCATGTCCGAGGGGCGGAACACGGCGACGATCGCCTTGCCGTTCGCGGTCCAATCCCAGTCGGTGCAGAGCGCGGGCATGAGGTATCGCTTTCCAAGGGCGTGCGCGCTGCCTTTCAGATCGGAGACGAAGAGGCGGGAGCCCTCGTCGGTGTGGACCATGAAGGCGAGGGCATGTCCGTCGGAGCTCCATTTGGGCTCGGAGACGCGCGCTCCCGCCGGGACTTGAACCCGGGTGAGGGCGCCCGTCGCGAGTTCCATGATCTGAAGGCTCGCCGACGATCGGGTGGTCAGGGTTCGGGCGCGGGTCGCCTTCGTATCGACCATCAGGCCGCCGAGATTGACGTACGGCTTGGCGAGCAGGGCGAGCGGCGGCGGGCCGTCGCCCTCGACCACCACCGCGTGCAGGCCGTCGGGACTGGGCGTGGCAGGCCGGACGTTGGTCCACCAAGGCGCGAAAGCGGCATCGAGAATCGGCTTAGGCGGCGTCAGGTACGTGGGCGCGGCGGCCGCACCCTGAGCGAGCAGCATTGCGGGGGCGAGAAGCACGGTCAACGATAGCTTAAGGGGAAGAAACCTTGCCGAAGTGAAAGGGCTTGGGAACGTCTTCTCGCTCCGGGCAAGCGGATCGCAGAGGAGATTTTGGAATTTTCCCTTCGGGCGCGGCTAAACTCTCCCGTATGGACCTCGACCTCGTGCGCCACGCCCTCGCCGCCGCGCGCCGCAACGGCTACGCGGAGGTGGAGTTGGGCGAAGGCGAGTCCTCGTTCACCGCGCGCCTCGCCCGTGCGCCGAAGGCCAAGGCGACGCTCGCCACCGCCGAAACTCCGAAAGAAGACGCGCCCCAGGAGATCCGGGCGACGCTCGTCGGCTTCTATCGTGAGACCAAGGAGCCGTTGGCGATCGGGCGCACGATCCGCAAGGGTGAAACCGTCGCAACGATCGAGGCGCTGGGGATCGTGACGGACGTAAGCAGCAAGGTGGAAGGCGAAGTGATCGAGGTTTTGGTCGAACCGGGGCAAGCGGTCGAGTACGGTCAGGCGCTGGCGGTGGTGAAACCGTGAGGCAGAAAGGCCAGACCTTGGTCGCGACCCTCGTGGTCGTCGCGATCATGGCCGTCCTCGCGGTGGCGATGCTTCGTCCCTGGGCGGTCGGCGGAACCGCCAAGCCCTCCCGTGCCGATGGCAAGGGCGAGACCGTTCCGGGACTGGTCAAGCTCAAGGCCGAGGACACGGTCTGCCAGAGTAACCTGAGTCAGGTGCGCTCCTTTATCGTCATCGCGCGCTCGAACGCCGACGACCAAGCCCCCGCCAGCCTGTCGGAGATCCAGGGTCTGCCGAAGGATTTCGAGTCCTGTCCCCTCGGTCACGAGCCGTACCAGTACGATCCGACGACGGGAACCGTCAAGTGCGTCCATCCCGGCCACGAGAAGTACTGAGCCGAACGTTCCGACCGGTCGGGCTTTGGCCTTGACCGGGTGCGCCATACTCTAGGGGCACATTCCCATGCTGAAGAAGGTTCTCATCGCCAACCGGGGCGAGATCGCGTGCCGCGTGATCCGCGCCTGCCGCGAGCTCGGTGTCGCCAGCGTCGCCGTCTATAGCGAAGCCGACCGCGAGAGCCTGCACGCCAAGATCGCGGACGAGGCGGTGTGCGTGGGCGCCGGTAGCAACGGCGACAGCTACCTGAACCTCGCCAACATCCTGATGGCCTGCCGTATCACGGGGGCCGAGGCGGTCCATCCCGGCTACGGCTACTTTAGCGAGCGCGCGGGCTTCGCCGCCGCCCTCGCCTCGCTCGGCATCGCCTTCATCGGCCCGCCCGTGCCCGCCATCGAGTCGATGGGCGACAAGGCGAGTGCCAAGAAGGCCGCGATCGAAGCGGGCTGCCCCGTCGTTCCGGGCTCCGACGGCGCGGTCGGAGACGAGGCGGAGGCGTTGGAGGTCGCGGCACAGATCGGCTACCCCATTCTTCTCAAAGCCGTCGCGGGCGGCGGCGGGCGCGGTATCCGGCGAGTGAACGCGCCCGAGGAGCTTCCCGCCGCCTTCAAGACCGCGTCCGCCGAGGCGCAGGCTAGCTTCGGGAGCGGCGAGATGCTCGTCGAGAAGTTCGTCGTCTCGCCCCGCCACGTCGAGATCCAGGTCATCGGCGATCGCTACGGGAACATGGTCTACCTGGGCGAGCGCGAGTGCTCGATCCAGAACCTGCGCCATCAGAAAATCGTCGAGGAGGCGCCTTTCGACCGGCTTCCGGAGGCGGTTCGCAAGGCGATGGGGGAGGCGGCGGTGCGCGTCGCGCTCAGCGTCGGCTACCAGAACGCGGGAACGGTCGAGTTCCTCGTGGACAAGGATTTCGATTTCTACTTCCTCGAGATGAACACCCGTCTCCAGGTCGAACACCCCGTCACCGAGGAGATCACCGGACTCGACCTCGTCCACCTGATGCTGAGGGTCGCGAGCGGCGAATCGCTCGGCCTCACGCAAGACGACGTCCGGCTTAAAGGTCACGCCATCGAGGCTCGCATCACCGCCCAGGACCCCGACGCGGACTTCGCGCCCAGCACGGGGGCCATCACGATGTGGCGCGCGCCCGGCGGGCGGGGGGTCCGGATGGAGACGCACTGCTATGCGGGCTTCGCGGTGTCGCCGTTCTACGATCCCATGATCGCCAAGCTCATCGTGCGCGGCGAGACCCGCGACGAAGCGGTCGCCAAGCTTCGGACCGCCCTCCACGAGTTCGAGGTGGAAGGCATCAAGACGAACATCCCGTTCCTGCGACGCCTCGTGGACAGTGAGGGATTCCGCTCCGGTGAGTTCGATACCGGCTGGGTGCCGCGCTTCCTAGCGGGAGACGCGCTTTGACCTTCGCCCACCGCCGCTACGCCCGTGAGGTCGCGCTGATGGCGCTCTGCCTCGCGGAGGAGTCGAAGATCTCGGCTAAGGCGGCCCTCGACCAAGCGTTCGAGTTCTTCGACGACGAAGAGGTTCGCATGGAGGTTCTGCCGCCGGAGAAGGACCCTGGCTTCGCGGACCTCGGCCTCGCCCCACGCCCGGTTCCCGACGAGCTTCGCGAGCCGTTCCGCGAGTTCGCCATCACCCTCGTCGCGGGCGTCTGGCAGGAGAAGATGGATATCGACCAAGGGCTCGACGCGACGATGCCGCATTACACCGTCGACCGCCTCGCCGCGGTGGACCGCAACGTCCTGCGCTTGGGAACGTGGGAGCTCTTTCACCTTCCCTACGTGCCGCCGATCGTCACGATCAACGAGTCGATCGAGATCGCCAAGAAGTACGCTACCGCCGACAGCGGTCGATTCGTGAACGGCGTTCTCGCGACGATGCTCAAGCGCTCGCCCAAGGCCGACTACGACCCCAAAACCGCCCCCCGCGACCCCGAGTTCGCGGAGCGGGAAGTCGCCTACCGGGAGCCGGAGAAGCCGATCGTCGAGGAGACGGTCGAGGATGGCTCGGACGAGGCGAAGAAGGCGAAGCGCTACGGCCTCAACTGGACTCTCCGCGCGGGCGACGCGGAAATCCCGCCGGTCACCGAATAGGTCGTGGTCCTTCACGCCGCCCTCGCTCCGATCCAAGAGTGCACCGATGCCTTTCGGGTTGGAACCGAGTTGGAGATTGGACTTTGGCTCTCGGCGATCCACGTCTATAGGCTTCGAAACCGCCTCTTCGACGCGAGCGCCTTCGCCGCTTCCGACCTCGCACCTACGTTTCAGCAGCCCGCCCCTTTCTCCGCACGCCCGAACCTGGCCTTCCTGCGCTCGACGGTGGTGGAGATCGACTGGGTTGGAAGGGACGGGAACCACGACGGGCCGGATCGAACCCGGACGACCCTCCGGGTCGAGGCCCCGTTCCCGCTGAAGGTCGGCTTTCGGCGTCTCTAACAGGGCTCCCATTCGATCCCAAGCGCCGTCGGCAAGCCGATCGCTGCGCTCGGTTTTCTCGGCGCCTCCGTTTCAGCGACGGAAAACGCCTCGCGCGTTCGCGTCGAGGCGGTCCTCACCCTCGATCTCGAACCGCTCTCGCCCACGTTCGGCAGCTGGCGCCCACTGAAGGAGCGATGGATCGAAGGCGCGGTAGACGTCTCGAACCTCGGCGAGACGGTCGTGATCGCCCGCATCGCGTCGATCTGAAGAAAGTAACCCCCTTCTACCGAGGAGGTTCCATCCGAGTCGCCGATCTCCCGCCTAAGACGACGAAAGAGTAGCGGGCGTAGAAAGGGAGAGCCCACCAAACCGCTTGGGGGAGCGTCGGTCCATAATCTCCCCTATGCTCGACCGAGAACTCCTTCGCCGCTCGCCCGACCTCGTGCGCGAGGGGATCTCGCGCAAGGGGCTCGATTCCACCCTCGTCGACGCCTTCTTGGAAGCCGACGCTCGCTGGCGCACCGTCCACCAGGAGCTTGAGGGTATCCAGGCGGAGGGCAACCGGATCGCCAAGAGTATCGGCGCGCTTATGGCCCAGGGCAAGCGGGACGAGGCCGAGGCGGCCAAGGCGCAGTCGAAGGCGATGAAGGAACGGGCTCCCGCCCTGGAGGCGGAGGACCGCGCCGCCGAGGCGGCCCTGCGCAAAATCGAGCTCGACCTTCCGAACCTTCCTCACGCCAGCGTGCCGGAAGGCCTGACCGAGGCGGAGAACGTGGTCGTCCGCGAGTGGGGCACGAAGCCCGAGGGCGACTTCAAGCCGCATTGGGAGATCGCCGACGCGCTCGGGCTTCTCGACCTTCCGCGCGGCGCGAAAATCAGCGGGAGCGGCTTCGCCGTCTACACCGGCCTCGGAGCGCGACTGCAACGGGCTCTGTTCACCTTCATGATCGACCATCAGACCTCGCGCAACGGCTACCGCGAGGTCTATCCGCCCTACCTTGTGAACTCCGCGAGCCTCGTCGGAACCGGCAACCTGCCGAAGTTCGAGGAGGACCTGTACAAGGCGGACGACGATCTGTATCTCATCCCCACCGCCGAGGTGCCGCTGACGAACCTGTACCGGGATGAGATCGTGGACGAGCTTCCGATCCGTCTTGCGGGCTACAGCGGCTGCTTCCGCAAGGAGGCGGGGGCGGCGGGCAAGGACACGCGCGGCCTGCTTCGCATCCACCAGTTCGACAAGGTCGAACTGGTCAAGTTCGTACGTCCCGAGGAGAGCTATGCGGAGCTTGAGACGCTGATCGCGGACGCGGAGTCGGTGCTTCAGGCTTTGGGTCTGCACTATCGGGTTCTGGAGCTTTGCGCGGGCGATCTCGGCCAGAAGGGATGCAAGTGTTACGACCTCGAAGTCTGGGCTCCCGGCGTCGGACGGTACCTGGAGATCTCCTCCTGCACCAACTTCGAGGCTTACCAGTCGCGGCGGGCGAACGTGCGCTACCGCCCGGAGGCGGGCGCGAAGCCGGAGTTCGTCCACATCCTCAACGGTTCCGGCCTCGCCACCCCGCGCCTCTTCGCGGCCTTGTTGGAGACGGGGTTCCAGGCGGACGGCTCGGTACACCTCCCGGAGATTCTGCGACCGTACGTGGGAACGGACCGGATCGGAGCCTAACCCCCAATGATCGCCCTCGTCGCATCGCTCGCGTTGCAAGGGTCTGTCCAACCCGACTACGCGCGGGACTTGGACGCTCTGATCGGCGACCTCAAGAACTACGGAGCCTACGTCGGCGACGACAGGGTCGATCTGGCGGGGCTCGCCGTCGCCTACCGGCCTCGCTTCAAGGCGGCGAAGACGAACGCCGAGCTTCTTCCGGTTCTGGAGGAGCTCGTGGGAGAGCTGCACGACTTTCACGCGTTCGTCGGCACGAACAACGCGTCGTCGCCCCGCCTCGTGCCCAGCGGAACCGACCTAGTCGGCGAGTGGCGGGGTGCGCGGGCTTTCGTGGCCCAGGTCCGTCCAGATTCTCTCGCCGACGAGGCGGGGATCCGAGCCGGCGACGAGATCGTGGGGATCGGCGGCCTTTCCGTCCGGGGTGCCGCGCAAGGTTGGCTGGGCGTTCGCGCGCCCGATGGACGGGCCTGGGATTGGGCGCTCGATTCCGCCCTTGCGGGACGCTGGAACACCCCGCGACGGCTTCGGTTCCAGCGAGGCGGCGAAGTTCGCGAGGCGACGCTGAAAACCGCTCAAGAATCCGGGAAGGGCGAGCGGCTCAGCGTCGAGCGAAGACCGGGCGGCATCGTCGTCTTCCGACCGGAGGACAGTCTAGGACAGAACGACCTTCTGAAGGATCTCGAAGGGCGCCTGCCCGATCTTCGGAGCGCGAAGGGGATCGTGCTGGACCTGCGCGACACGCCGAGCGGCGGGAATACGACGGTCGCACGGGGACTGATGGGCCTCTTCACCGGCAAAAGACAGCCCTACCAGCGGCACGTCGTCGAGGAGCGCGAGACCGGCACCGTGCGCGACTGGGTCGAGTACGCGACGCCCCGGCTCGCGAAACCGATCACGACCCCGATGGTGATCCTCGTGGATCGCTGGACGGGCAGCATGGGCGAGGGTATCGCGATCGGCCTGGACGCGATGCATCGGGCGACGGTGATTGGAACCCGGATGGCGGGGCTACGAGGCGCGGTCGACAGCACGACCCTTCCGGTCTCGGGTCTGCGCGTCTTCTTCCCGGCAGAGCGCCTGTTCCACATCGACGGAACTCCTCGTCATTCGTGGCTTCCGCCGGTTAAGGTCACGCCGGGGATGGGCGATCCGTGGATGGCGATGGCGGACCGGGTTCTGCGGCGTTCCTGAACGCCGCTATCCTCGCAAGTCTACGGAAGGGCGAAGTCGACCGAACACGGAAAAGGAAGGTTGCTATGGCAACGTTCCTCGGAACCGCCCACCGTCTCCAGACCAACCTCCGCGTCGATCCTCGGCTCGTCGTCGCAGCGCGGGTCATGGAACTCGCGGCGGTCGAGCTGGACGCCGCCATCGATGCGGAGATCGCAGAGAATCCCGCCCTGGAACGCATCGAGAAGAGCGAGCCGATCGTCGCGTTCACCTGCATCGAGCGAGAAGATCGGGAAGACCAGCGATGTCGGCCCAGCGACGACGCGCCGCCCGACCTCGCGGAACGCGTCGTCGCACCGGTTTGGACCCGCGACGCGGTCCGGCTCGCCCTATGGCGGCGGCTTCCGGCGGATCGACGCGCGCTAGGCGAGTACCTCGTCGGCATGCTCGATGGGCGGGGCTACCTTCGAGAATCGGACGAAGAGATCGCACTGTCCACCGACGAGTCGATGGAGGCGGTGGCGGAGACGGTCGCCGCCCTTCAGGCCTGCGATCCGGCCGGCGTCGGTGCGCGGGGAGTTCAGGAAGGCCTTGTGATCATGCTCCGGCGGGAAGGAACGCCCGCCGGACGACTGGCCGCCGAGATGCTGGAAGAGTCCTTGGAGGACCTCATCGCGCGGCGCACCGCGCGGCTGGTGCGGCGGCACCGCGCGACGAAGGAGGCGGTCGAGGCGGCGTATAGAGCGCTGCTCGACCAGGATCCCTCGCCTTTCGGCGACGAGGGCCTTCCCACAGCCCCTCCCGCGAAGCCGGATCTCACGTTCGTTCGAACGGAGGCAGGATGGACGGTCGAGGTGGCCGGTCCTGGGCCGTACGAGGTGCGGGCAAACCGTGTGTACCTACGCCACGAGCGGCGGCTGGCGAACGACCGCCAAGCCGATCCGGGTGAGCGGCGCCACATCGAGATGCATCTGGAGCGGGCCGCGCGCTTCGTGGCCGCTCTCGAAGGGCGGCGCGATACCTTACGCCGACTCGGAGAGGCCCTGCTCCGGGCCCAGGGGGGATTCATCGCCACGGGCGACGTACGCTTCCTACAGCCTTTGACCCGCGCTTCCCTTGCGGAAGAGATCGGAGTGCACGAAAGCACCCTCAGCCGAGCGACGGCCGACAAGTTCGTGCGTCTGGGCACTGGAGAGACGGTACCGTTCGCGGTGTTCTTCACCCCGTCCCTCCGGGTCCGGCGGATGATCGAGGAGATTCTCGCCTTTGAGAATCCCGCCGCGCCTTTAAGCGACGAGCGGATCCGAGGAATGTTGGCGGAGCGCGGGGTCGAGGTCGCTCGCCGCACGGTGGCGAAGTACCGGACCAAAGGATGCAACCTATCTTCGCGGGAGCGCCGAGAAGCTTAGACCGTCGGTGCGAGCGACTACGCGCGCTTTCGGGGTTGCGTCCAACGATATCGATCGATACGTCGCGTCTACGCGGAATCGGAGTGGGCTCTATGCGCGGTCGAGAACGCGACGAAGGTTTCGACTCGGTCGCGACCAAGCTGGCCCGCGAGAGTCGGTTGCCAGTCTCGAACCTTTCTCTTGAGGGATCGTTGATCCGAGCTTAGCGTTCGATCGGCTCGATCCATACGGTTGGACGCTCGCGTTCCTGCACCGGCTCTGGGCGAGCTTGTGGGAACCTCGTGGTCTTACGGGAAGTATCAACCTTCGATGCGACGCCTCGCCCGCTTCGGACTCCTCGCCCTGCCGCTCCTTCCGGCCGCCGCATCGGCGGCTCCTGACCCGGTGCAGAGCCTGCCGCTTATTCCGCAGTTCGGAGTGAAGCTCGGCTATATGCAGGGAGAGAAGCCCGGCGTGGCGGGGGGGATCGACTTTAAAGTCCCGACCCAACCGATTCGCCTCGACCTGGATGCTTGGAGCGCGTTCCAGGACTTCGGCAAGCGCGACGCGGGCACGGCGTTCACGGTCAACTACCTCTACCGCTTCCCGGTCGTTCCGGTGTACGCGGGGGCGGGCGTCGGCTATGCCTACGGACGTAACGGAGATGGTCGTTTCAACACCTTGGCGGGCAAGCTGTTCGTGGGCGGAAAGGTCCCGCTTCTCGGAGCGGGCCTCGAAGGAGCGCTCCTCTTCAGCGATCACACCATCGGCACCGTCTCCCTCGTCTGGAGAATCTAGACCGGAATCGGGGGGGGGTTAGGTTGGGGAACGATCCTCTCCGAGCCTGGCGGTCAAAGATCTAACGCTCTCCCCGCCCGCTTGCCCTCCCGGTAAGGTTTTTTCAACGCCAGTGAGCACGAGGTAGGTGGGGCATCCGGCGGCGCGGCCCGCCTCGATGTCGGTATCGAGGCGGTCTCCGACCACGAGGACCTCACTAGGGAGGAGGCTCGCGTCGCGCAGAGCGGCCTGCACCAAAAACGGCTTGGGCTTCCCGACGACGAACGGCTCGACGCCGGTACAGGTCCGTAGGGCGGCGACGAGGGAGCCCGCACCGGGGGCGAGACGACCACCATCCAGTGGGATGGACGCGTCGGGATTGGTCGCGACGAACTGGGCGCCTGCTCCGACCTGCGTCATCGCGGCTTCGAGCAGATCGTACGTGAAGGTGCGGCATAGGCCGACGACGACCGTCTCCGCGCGTTCGCCCGCCGATCCGACCACGCCGTCCTCGCCTGCGTTGACGACCTTGATCCCAGCGGCGCGCAGGATCGAGACGAGTCCTGGCATCCCCACAACGAAGGCCGAGCGGCAGCCCTTCTCAACGAGATGGTCCGCCGTCCCGGTGGCGGAGGTGTAGACCTCCTGGGGCCGTGCGGGAAAGCCCATCGCTTGGAGCTTGACGGCGAACTCCTCGCGTGTCAGAGTGGCGTTGTTCGTCAGGTAGCGCGCAAGGGCGCCGCGAGCGACCAGAGCCCGGACGGCTTCGACCGCGCCGGGGACGGGTTCGTGGCCTCGGTAGAGGGTGCCATCGAGGTCGAAGAGGTAGGCCCGAGGGGTCATAAGGGATCTAACGCTTGCCGCGAGGTCGATTCTGGTCCCACCACCCGCTCCGCTTGCGGCGACGCTCGCGCTTGCGCCGCTGGTCTTTGGTGAGCATCGCCTCCGTGATTTCGACGAACATCTTCGTGCGAGCGGCGACTCCCTTCACGAAGCCCAGCTTCTTCTCCTTGTGCGCGTTGGAAACGCCGTAGAGGATAACGCGCATCACGCGGGCCCGTCGCCGTTTGGCGGCTTTCTCAAGGGCGATCTCGATCCCCATGCCAAGATCGGCGACGTTCGCGACCGCCTCGAACAGCTCGCGTCTCACCGCGCGCTGCCCGGAAAGGGCGGGGGAGACCTTCATCGCGGCGTCGCTCCACTTCTCGCCGCCACGGAAGATGCCCACGCACATATCGCAGTCACCGGCGACGAGCGGAAGGGCGATGCGGTCGATGTGGACCCCGGTCAGTCCGTTCAGGTCCGCGTCCACGAACAGAATCAGGGAAGACTCGGCGGCGCGAACCCCCGCCTGCATGGCGGCCGCCTTGCCCAGGTTCTCGCTTAGCTCGATCACCTTGACGCCGGGAAAGCCCCGGGCGACCTCGGCGGTCCCGTCGCTGCTCCCGTCGCTCACGGCGATCACCTCGGTGGGGAGCTTGGCCTCGAGAACGGCCTGGAGAACGCGCCCGATCCGGGCCGCCTCGTCCTTCGCCGGGACCACGACGGCGAGCGAGCGCTTCGGGTCGTCGGGCATAGGGTTGAGGTTACCCGGAGGAAGGGTCAACCCCTTCCTTAGGCCCTCTTCCCTTCCGCCGCGTCCACGCAGTTGCTCAGGAGGGTCGCGACCGTCATCGGTCCGACGCCGCCCGGCACGGGGGTGATCCAGCCCGCGATCTCGCGCGCCTCCTCGAAGGCGACGTCGCCCACGTCGCCCTGCCGCCCCTCGACCTTGTTGTAGCCACAGTCCACTACGACCGCGCCCGGCTTGATCCAGTCGCCCTTCACCATCTCCGCGCGGCCCACCGCCGCCACGAGCACGTCGGCCTCGCGGCAAAGCTCCCGGAGGTCTTCCGTGCGCGAGTGGGCGATCGTCACCGTGCAGTGCTTCTGGAGGAGCATCAGGGCCATCGGTTTGCCGACGATGACGCTGCGTCCGATCACGACCGCGCGCTTGCCGCTCAGGGGAACCTGAGCGTGTTCGAGGAGCTTGATCACGCCATAGGGCGTGGCGCAACGGAAGCCCGGAAGATCGGCGACGAGCCGTCCCAGGGAAGCAGGGGTGATGCCGTCAACGTCCTTCTCCGCTCCCAAGGCGAGCAGGGCGGCGTGCTCGTCGAGCTGCTTGGGCAACGGATGCTGGATCAGAACGCCATGCACGTTCGGATCGTTGTTGAGGGAGTGGATCCGCCCGATGAGCGCGTTCTGGCCGGTCTCTTCCGTGGCCTCCCACAGCCCACTCTCCATGCCCGCCGTTTCCGCCCACTTGCGCTTCATCCGGACGTACGCGAGGCTCGCAGGGTCCTGCGCGGCGACGATCGCTTCCAAACGCGGCACGATCCCCTTCGCCCGCAGGGCGTCGACACGCTCTTTGAGTTCCGCCCGAATAAGCTTGGAGAGCGCGAGGCCGTCGAGAATCTGCGCGGGCATGGGCCTTATTGTGGCGCTTCGGGCTCCCCGAACGCCCTACACGGACTCAGGGCCGCTTCACACCCACTTCGAAGCGGTCTAGAACCAAGCCGGGATCGACCATCCAGACGCGTAGCGTGTGACGGCCATGCGCGTGGATCCGGTGCTTCGTCCGCCCCACCGCCTTGTTCTGGAGCACGCGTTCGGCCCAACCTGGGCCATATTCCTTTGTGGCGAGGTCGACGACCTGCGGCGCCTCGTCGTCGATCGCCACCGCGTACCGGAGGCCGCGCTTGGGGTCGATGGCGAAGGTCGGCAGACACTCGGTGGCCACTTCGACCATCCCTTCCTCCCCCAGATCGAAGCGGTACTCGAGCCCCGGCGCCTTCGTCCGAAGCTCCGCGACGTCGACGCTGAGGGCGGTAGACGGGAAGATCGCCATCGCGTCGCCCCGATGCCCGAGATCGGCGACCGCCTTCCAGGCGACGCCACCACGCCCGACGTTGCGGCTCGGTTTGGCGGCGTCGATCGAAATGGAAGCGGTCGGAACCGCCGGAGGCGAGAGTTTCGCGGGCTTCGTAAGGTCGGGCGGACCGTACTCCCTCAGTCCGCGAGGCTTCTCGGACATCATCCACCGCCACTTCCCTCTCGCCAGCGTCTCGTTGTAGTAACGCGTCTCGCGAAGGATCGTCTCGTAGGCCGTTTGGGCGGCCGCCCCCGCTGTGTCGGCCTCGGCGATCTTGCCTTCGGCGCGGAGCATGCGGCTTCTCTGGGCCTCGAAGGTCTTCACGTTCATCGCCGCCGCGCAACGCACGGGGTAGACGACCAGCTCGAAGGCCGCGTCGCGCGAGGGGGCGGGCAGAGCGGCGTAGAAGCGTTCGGTACGGGCGACGAGATCGGCGAAGCGCCGCAGGCGAGCGTCGGCCCCGTTGGGCGTCTTCAGGGCGAACACGCGCTGATGGAGGAACTCGGGTTTTGCGTCGAGGTTGAGCCGGTAGTACTCCTGAAGGATCGCCCCTGCCCCGTCCGACGCGGCGGGGCCGAACGTGCGCGTCGCCCACTCGCGAAGGAACCGGGGCTGGGCGTCTCGTTCGTACGCTTCAGGGTTCCAAGCGAGACGCAGGAAGAAGTCGACCGCGATCTCAGCGGGCTTGAGGTCGCCCACGTTCAGTATCCACGCGCGACGCGCGCCCAGGTCGTACGCCTTGCGCATCTCCTCCCAGATCAGGGCGGGCGGGGTGGTGCCAAGCCATAGGTAATCGTTCGGGACGCCCCAGTACGAGGCGTGGTAGTACACGCCCGAACCGCCGGGCCGCTGCCGCTCCTCAGGCGTGGGCAGGTGGCGGACGTAACCGTAGTTGTCGTCCGGCCACATCAGGGTCACGTCGTCCGGCACCCGAAGGCCCGCTTCGTAGAGCGGCAGGACTTCCTTGTACGGCACGAACACCTGCGGGACCTTCGCAGGATCGGAATCGACGTGCTTCGCCAAGATCGCGCGCTGATCGGCGAAGATCGTTTCCAACCGCGCGACCTTGTCCCGCACCGTGCCGCCGCCGGCTATCTCCGAGTCGTGGATGCCCCGCATCCCGATCGTATACAGGTTTTCGAAGCGGCCGTTCTCCGCGACCCGCTCGTCCCAGTAGCGATAGACGCCGTCGCGGTTCTTCGTGTAATCGTAGGGACCGCGCGTCTTCTCGTCCCACTCGCTCACGTTGTTCCGGAGCATCGGCTCGGCGTGGGACGCGCCCATGACGATCGCATAGTCGTCGGCGACGAGCTTGTTCTGGGGATAGAGGTTGAACGCCTTGGTCGAGGGATGCATCGCGGGCCACACGCAGTTGGCCCGGAGGCGGAGCATCAGCTCGAACACATGGGCGTAGGTTCTCGGCCCGATGTCCTTCGTCTCGGGCTCGATCGTCTTGGCGGACCAGGGCTGCATGCCCCAGTCCTCGTCGTTGATGAAGATGCCCCGATACCGTACGGCGGGCGCGTCGACCACAGGCTTGCCCAGCGCGACGTAGAGCGCCTTCTTGCGCGGGGCAGGCACGTCGGCCCACCAGACCCAGGGCGAGACGCCGACCGCCTCGGAGAGGCTAAGCAGACCGTACGCCGTGCCGCGTCGGTCGGCTCCCGCCACGACGAGGGCGTCTTTCAGGCCCGACACCGCGTCGGTCACGCGGGCGATCGTATACGCTTCCCAACGGCCCCGTACGTGGCCGACATCGAGTTTGCCTCGCTTTGCGAGGCCGTCGAGCAGCGGGCTCACCCCGAGCGTCCCGACGACCAGCGTGGGTCCGACAGACGCCGCGCTGACGAGAGGTCGGGGGCCGGCGACGCGCCGAACGTCGTCGGCGAGCAGACCGGCGGCGATCTGAACGACCTTCGCCTCTCCCGATCCGACCAGGATCGTCGCCGCCCTTCCGTTCGCGACGAGCGGGAAGGCGCCCGCCTCCCGCGTTTCGTATACGGTCTGGGCGTGCGCGATCGGCAGGATCGTGAACACGACGACGATCTCGGCGCGGAACCTCATGGTCGGCCCGAAGGATACTTTAGCTGTCGATGCTCGTGCGGACGGGCTTACAGCGGCCATCGTTCCCGAACGACCGACTCAAGCCGGTGGGGGTAGGCAATGCCCCAGCGGGTCTCCGCCACCCGGCCTGCGGTCCCGGCGGCCTCCCGCAAGGCTCCTGCCGCCGTCCGCAGTTCCGCCTCGTCGCGTCTCGGCGTGCCCAGGAGGCGAAGCCGCCCCGGCGTGAGATGCCTTCGCATCGGCGGGGTCATGCCAAAGATCGTGAAGGCGCCGGGACCAGGGTCTTCGCCCACGTCCTCCAGGGCCCACAGCCGGACGAGGGCCATCGCGTCGTGGTGCAGACCGAAGACCACGATCCCCGGCACGCCCCGCCCAAGCGGTTTGGCGTGTTTCAGGGAGTTCAGCCAGAAGTCGAGGGCTGGTCCCTCCGCAAGCGGAAGGGGGGGGCCGAGCGGGGCTCTGCCTCAACGGGAAGGTAGTCCGGCTCCGGCAGACCGAGGAGCGCGTCGAGCACGGTACCGTCCGCGAGCACGCCATGGTAGAACGGCGAGTCGCCGAGTCGCGCCTTCCGACCGCCTAACCAGAGCCCGCCGAGACGCGAGGGCTCCCATTCGGGAGCGTCCAGAACGAGGTCGATATCGGAGAAGGCGTCCGCCCCGCCGCGCGCCCGAGACCCACCCGAGTGGACGTTCCGCACCATCGGATCGCTGGCGAGAACCCCTAGAACGGCGTCGAGCATGATGACGATTATAAGCGTGCCAGCGGACCTTCCTGAAGAGTTCGATCCTAACCCATCGTCAGCACGATCTTGCCCGACTGGGCTCCCGAAGCCATACGGTCGAGGGCTTCGTTCGCGCGTTCCACGGGAAACGTCTCATCGACGTCCGGAACGAGCCGGTGCGCCTCGACAAAGGCGACGAGATCGGCGAAGTCCTTGGGCGAGCCCATGGTCGTGCCGAGAAGGGAGAGCTGCTTCCAGAACACTTTGCGCATGGGTAGCAGGGGCGGGTCGCCCGCCGTCGCTCCGAAGAACGCGATCCGTCCGCCCGACGCAGCGAGATCGACCAGCTTGAGGAAGCCCTCACCACCCGCCGAGTCGAGGATGACGTCGAACTCTTCGCCGAGTTCCTTTTCCCAGCCGTCGTGACGGTAGTCGACCGCCTTCTCCGCGCCCATCTGGACCGCGCGGGCGATCTTCGCCCGGCCGGAGGTCGTCGCCCAGACCTTCGCTCCCGCCGCGACCGCGAACCGGAGGCCCAGGGAGGCCGCGCCGCCGCCCGCGCCGGTGATGAGGACTCGCTCTCCGGGCTTGAGGCCGGCGCGGGAGAACAGCGCCCGGTAGGCGGTCAGCCCCGCCAACGGCAGGGCCGCCGCCTGCTCGTCGGTGAGGAGCGCGGGTTTCGCCACGAGATTTTCGACAGGCACGAGGACCTCGTCCGCGAACGTACCGTCGTCGGGCAGGCCCAGAATGCGGAACGCGTCGTCTTTGGCCGTCTCGCTCGCGCCCCAGCCGAGCGAAGGGTTGACGATCACGTCCTTCCCCACCCACTCGTCCGGTCCGCCGGTCACCGTGCCCACGCCATCGGCGCCCAGAACGATGGGGAATCTCAGGCCCGCGTATTGGCCTTTCCGAATCCAAACGTCCCGGTGGTTCAGGGCCGCCGCCCGGAGCCGGACCACCGCCTGCCCAGGCCCCGCCTGGAGAGGCGGTCGGTTCTCCAGGACCAAGGGTTGACCGACGCCGTGCAAGACCATCGCGCGCATGGACGGTCCTACGGAATCCGTCGCCGTCAATCGCGCGTGAAGAGGAACGCCAATAGCATCATCTCGTCGTGCGAGCCCTCGCCCCAGTGGGTATCGCGCGGAGGCGAGTTCGGATTCCTCAGGTTCGCATCGCTGTTGTCGTAGGTCACGGCGAACCGAATGTGCGTTCCTTTCGGGAGATGGACCGCATCCTTGAACCAGTACATCGACTGCCAAGCTGGGTCCCAGTCGGCGATCGAGACCAAGGGACGACGCTTACCGTCCGGCAGGATGGCTTCGGCGGCCATCCGACGCGCGAGGCCGTGCGCGTGGGGCATCAGGGCCCAGAGGGTCACGTCCGCCGGGAGAGTCTCCTCTTTGATGGCCTCGTAGGCCGCCGTACCCGCCGGGATGTCGAGCTTGACCCGCTCGATCATGCCGGTGGTCATCGCTCGCTTCGGAGGACCGTCCGCAAGCCGCAAGCCTAGGCTCCAGCGGTCGGTCTCCGCCTTGCCGGTCGAGACGTAGTGGACTTGGACGACGATGTTCGTCTTGGGCGGAAGCTCCATCGCCGTACCCTCCGGCATCGGTCGGTTCTCCATACCCGGCGCCCAGAAGCCCAGAACGGAGGACGGTCGGAAGCGCCCGCCGTGCTTAGCGGAGTAACCCGCTTGGCCGTCCGTGTTCGCGGCGGCCATCCGAGCGGCGCAGTCGCTCGAGTCGAGGAACGCGGTGATGTGGTGGACCACCCGCGGGTTGCCCGGCTTCAGGTCGATTCCACGCAGCCACTTCGTCTCCGAATAGGGATTGCGCAGCACGAAGTAGCGATACTCCTCCTCCGCGCCGCCCGCCACCACGTAGGGGCGAGCGGGCTGAAGGAGCTTGTCCGCCGCTCCGGCGGGGAGCGCTGCCGGAGCGGCGACGGCGAGCGAGACGGCGCCCGAGGGACCCTCGGGCGAGCCGGCCTTGTCCCACGCCTTGAGCAACCCGATCTCCTCTTCCGAGAGACGGTTCTCCCCGTGGAACACGCCTTGCTCGCTCGGCTTCCACGGCGGCATCCGGCGGCTTCCAACCACCTGGAGGTTCATCGTCGACCAGCGCTTGGCCTGACCGTAGCTGCTCAGGCTGAACGGCGCCGAGCCGTCCGTGCGATGGCACCCGACGCAACGGGTTCGGAGGAGAGGCGCGACGTTCTGCGTGTAGTTGGGCGCGGCCAGAGCTTGAGGAGCGACCGGAGGCGCGTTCAGCGCCACCAGCGGCCCCAAGAAGGCGAGGGCGGTGGGGAGGAGGAGGCGCATGAGAGTCCATCCTACGCCGGATTGTAGGACTAAAGACCTAATTTCCACATTCGGTGTGCTTTCGCGCAACTTCGGGTCCACCCGGTAACCTTTCCCCGATGCCCGATCCCGCCGTCGAGACGCACGATCTGCGCAAAACCTACGTGCAACCCAAGCGGGCTCCCGGAACGATGGGCGCGCTCAAAGCCCTCGTCCGGGGCGACAAGACGCAGGTCGAAGCCGTCAAGGGCATCTCCCTGCGGCTAGAGCGTGGGGAGCGCGTCGGATTTCTCGGCCCGAACGGGGCGGGCAAGACGACCACGCTCAAGATGCTCAGCGGCATCCTCCATCCGACGAGCGGCGAGTCGAGGGTGCTGGGCTTCGAGCCCTGGCGGCGCGACCCCCGAATGCTCCAGCGGATGGCTCTCGTGATGGGCAACAAGCAGCAGCTCTGGTGGGATCTGCCCGCGATGGACTCGTTCGCCGTGCTGAAAGAGATCTACGAGATTCCGGCGGACGTCTACAAGCGGCGGCTGACGCGACTGATCGACGAGCTCGAGCTGAAGGATAAGGTCGACACCCAGGTGCGGCGCCTCTCCCTGGGGGAGCGGATGAAATGCGAGCTGGCCGCCGCCCTCCTGCACGGTCCGGATGTGGTGTTTCTCGACGAGCCGACCCTCGGCCTCGACGTGGTGAGCCAGAAGCGCATCCGCGACTTCCTCCGTGAGGAGCAGCGGCAGAGCGGAACCACCTTGCTCCTCACCAGCCACTACATGCAGGACGTGACGGAGCTGTGCGACCGCGTGATCGTGATCGACCGGGGAACGGTCGTGTTCGAGGGCACCTTGGAGGCGATGAGCGCCCGCTTCAGCGACACCCGCCGCATCCGCCTCACCTTGGAACGACCGATCGCCACGGACGATCTGGCCACCTACGGCCGGGTCGTAGAGAACGGAGGGCACGTCGTCGCCCTCGACGTTCCCCGCGCCGAGACCGCCCGCGCCGCCGCCGCCCTCCTCCAGGCTCTGCCGGTGGCCGACGTGGCGATCGAGGAGACGGACGTGGAGGACGTATTGCGGGCGATGTTCGCGGAAGGGAAAGAGGCGCGAGAAGGCTAGACCTCGAACCTCCTTCCAGAGATGGTTTCTTTGGAGCGAAGCGCGAGCGGAAGGTGGCTCCGCGCTTTTAGGAATGGAGACAGGGGGCATCACCCCTCAGGCAAAAGCCCTCAATGCCCTTGTAATCGATCTCCGGCACTCTGCCGACATCGACGGACGCGCCCTCGGGACTTCCTACGAGCCTTCCGAAACGAGAGTGCCGCCATCACTCCCTTAAGACCGAGTTCCAAGCCGGCGCTTGAGCCAAGGATTTGCCTGGGGCTGGGTCATCGTGGCCTCCTTCCACATCGTCCGGGTGACGTGGTCCTCCATAATATGGCGATAGAAGTCCATCCAGTTGATCGCCGACGGGGGTCGCCGGAAGTCCGGGTCGCCCCCAGCATCGCCCTCTTTTCTCCCCGTGTCGGGATTGACGCTGGCCGCTTGCGGGTACCCGAGCACGGACGTGAACATCCAGTCGATCTGGTGGAGCCACTCGTGCAGCTCGACCTCCCCGCCGTTGGGTTCTCGTTCGTCCCAGAGAATCTCGCTGAAGGCGGGACCGTTGAGACCCTGATCCGCGCCGAACGTGCCACCACCCATCGCCCGCGGCAACCTTCGATCCCCTTCGTTGTACTTCTCGTAGGTGAAAACGCTCTGGTAATCCACGCCCTTCAGGAGACGCAGGAGAGTCGGCTTGGGAATCTGGAGGCCGACCCAGAAGCTGCCCTTCCCTTCCACCGACGTCACCGGCTCGTCGACGACCCTGAACGTGGGATCGATCCGGACCAGACCGCTCGTGAAGCGGAAGACGGAGTCGCGGAACGTGTCGAACCCCTTGCGGATCGACCGGATCTCCTCGTCTTTGAAGTGGGACTGGAAGTGGTGGGCCTCGCCCTTTTCGTCCTTCCAGTCGACGCTCATGTTTCGGAAAACGACGACCAGAGAGGGCCACGGCTTGGCGGAGGGAAGAGAAAGGTTCGCGGGCTTGGTCTTGAGGTTCAGATCGTGGACGTGGGCGATCGCTTCGAGCCGTAGATCGTCCGAGGGCTCGGAACGGTCTAAGATCGATTGCCAAGCGACGAGGGCTTGGTCCCAGTCCAACCGCCTCTCATAAGAGACCGCTTGGCTCTTCGCCACGTTGGGGTCCACAAGGCCGTCCGGCGTGGACTGTCCGGAGGCGAGCAGGAGGGTTGCTGCGAGGAAGGCTGAATTCATGGGAGCGTCAAAGGCCGGACAAGGGCGCGTGTCGGGATTATGCCCCAAGGGTTACCGAGGCGCCGGTCGGCTCATTCGAGTATCGCCTGACTTTCCCGCTTTTTCGCTGTATCCTTTGCGCGTGCTCGCCCTTCTCGTCTTTCCCCTGACCGTCGAGTCGATCATGCGCGGCCCCGCCCTCGTGGGTCAGGCGCCCCGAAACCTGCGGTGGTCCGCCGACGGAACGATCTTGCGCTTCCGCTGGGCCAAGCCGGACGGGAAGGGCGAGCCAGAGTTCCGGGAGTACCAGGTCCTGCGGGACGGGACGTCCCTCGGCCCCGCGACGCCGGAGAAACCGGAGGATCGGCGCGCCGTGCTCGACCGTCAGGGAGAACGGCTCCTGGTCTCGCAGGGCGGCAGCCTCTACGTGCGGGACGACGCCCGCACCGAGGCCCGGCGACTGAGCCTTGAGAACGCCGACAACCCGATCTTCGTGGAAGGCGACGCCATCGCCTTCGTGCGCGGCGGCGACGTGTACAAGACGAGCCTGGTCGACGGCAAAACGGTCCAGCTCTCGCACCTCGTCCTTCCCGCCGCCGCTCCGACGGTGGTTCCCGAAAACGGGACGGCAGCCAACGAGAAAGGGCTGGCGGAGGAGACCGGGCGGCTCTTGAAGTCGTTCTCTCCCGCTGGGCGGGGCGGCGGGGCGGCGCCCGGACGGGGCGGTTTCCGGGGTAACCGCGCGGAAACCGGTTCCGGGGAGGTGGGAGGCGTGGCGATCGCGATCCCGGCAGGACGGCGCGCGGGGGCGACGACGGTCTCTCCTTCCGGCCGTTTCGCTTCGGTCGAGGTGGTCGAACCCGCTACTCCGGGCCGGGGCACCGAGGTGCCGAGCTACGCTACGCGCGACGGTTACAGCGCGATGATCCCTTCGTACCCGAAGGTCGGAGTTTCACAGGGACGAGAAAGCCTCCTCGTAGCCGACCTTACGAACGGCAAGACGTTCGCTTGGTCTCCCCCCAGGCCAAGTTCCCTAGGAGCCGAAAAATGGTCGCCTGACGGCAAGGTTCTCGCCTTTTGGGCGAGTGCGGAAGACCACAAGGACGCTTGGATCGTAGCGTACGATACGACTTTCGGAACGGTTCGTACCCTGCACACGGAGCACGACGACGCCTGGGTCGGCGGACCGTCGCGGGGAACCCTCCAGTGGACGCCCGAGGGCCGCCTTGCCTACGTCTCTGAGAACACGGGCTACGCGAACCTCTACACGATGAATGCCGACGGCTCCGACGATCGTCCGCTCGTCGGGGGCGACTTCGAGGTGTCGGACCTCACGATGGATCGCGAGCGCGGGCGATTCGTGTTCGTCTCCAGCCAGGGTTCGCCGTTCCGGCGGCACGTCGACGCGGTTCCTTTCTCCGGCGGGTCGGCGCTGAAGCTCGCCGACCTCTCCGCCGACGAGGACGCGGCCTACGCGGTCGCGCCGGACGGTACGCTGGCGGTGGTCCGCTCCAGCCCAGCACGCCCTGCCGAGCTGTGGGTAGGCGACAAGCAGGTCACTCATACGCCGACCGACGAATGGCTCGCCTATCCTTGGATCGAGGCCCCGATCGTTCGGGTACCCGCCCGTGACGGGGCGATGGTGCCGGCGAAGCTCTACAAGCCCAAAAACTGGCGTCGGGGTGGTCCGGCGGTCGTCTTCGTCCACGGCGCGGGATACCTGCAGAACGTGTACGAGGGCTGGAGCCACTACTTCCGGGAAACGATGTTCAACCAGCTCCTCATGTCGAAAGGGTATGCGGTGCTCGACATGGACTTCCGCGCCTCGGCGGGCTACGGAAAAGCGTGGCGCACCGCGATCTACCGCAACATGGGCGGCAAGGACCTGGACGACAACGTAGACGGCGCCCGCTGGATGGTGAAGACTCTCGGCGTCGATCCCAAGCGGATCGGCCTCTACGGCGGCTCGTACGGCGGCTTTATCACGCTCATGGCGATGTTCAAGGCGGGAGATACGTTCGCCGCCGGGGCCGCCCTGCGCCCCGTTTCGGACTGGCGCAACTACAACCACGGCTACACCTCCGCGATCCTGAACGACCCCCAGGACGATCCCGAGGCGTACCAGCGCAGTTCGCCCATCGAGTACGCCCAAGGACTGAAGGGGACGCTTCTGATCTGCCACGGGATGGTCGACGTCAACGTCCACTTCCAGGACTCCGTCAGGCTTACCGAACGGCTGATCGAGCTGGGTAAGAAAGACTGGACCCTCGCTCCCTACCCGGTGGAGGACCACGCCTTCGTCCATCCGGAAAGCTGGACCGACGAGTACACGCGCATCCTCGACCTGTTCGACCGCACGATCGGGCTGGGCTGGAAGAAGTAGGGCTTTCGTCCTAGCTGGAGTCAAGGCATCGCTCGGAGCGCGTATTCCGGGCGATGCCAAGATTTTACTTTCTCCTCGCTCCTCTTCTGCTGACCGGCTGTTTCCACACCACCGCCGTCGTGGGGATCGGAAACCACGCCAAGGTGTCGGCCGCGAAGTCGGAGCTCACGTCGTTTCGGAGGATTTTCGTGCGGTTCCATCTCGATTGCGACCGCTATCCCACGCAAGCCGAGGGCCTGATGGCCCTCGGCCACGCTCCGAGCGCCCTCACCGGAAAGTGGAGCGGGCCCTACATCGGTCGACCTGTCTTGACCGACCCTTGGGGCAATCCTTACGTCTACCGCTCGTCCGGACCGAACGCCTTCGCGCTAACCAGCTACGGAGCCGACGGCGTTCCCGGAGGGACGGGCGAGAGCGCAGACCTGGTGGTTACGAGCTAGAGCGATGCGCATCATCCGCTTTCTGCTGTTGGTTTTGGTCTGCGTCGTTACGGCGGCGCTCGTCGTGCCGAAGGTCGTTGAAACCGGGGATAACCGACATTCTGGCTGGAACAAGGCCAAGTCGGAGATCAGCACCTTCAAGGGGCCTCTTGACCGTTTCCAACTGGACTGCGACCGCTACCCCACGACCTAGGAAGGGCTCGCCGCCTTGCACGATGAGCCTCCTGGCCTCAAAGGCAAATGGGCCGGTCCGTACGCCGACAGGACGGTCTTCGACGATCCCTGGGGCCATCCGTACCTTTACCAGGAGAACGGACCGCACGACTACAGCTTCGTCTCGTATGGCGCAGACGGCCAAGTGGGCGGCAAGGGCTGCGACGCCGATCTCACCGCACGGGAGTGATGTTCCACGGGAAACATCACTCTGCGTTCAGTATAGGGCCGTAGCAAGGAGAGCGAGAGTCGGAAGACTCTCGCCGCCTTTATTCGAACAGACCCTTGCGTTCGCGGAGCCGCGCGAGTTGGGCGCGATTCTCGTCCAAGGTCGTCTGAAGCTTCTCGACCGCCTCAGGCTTGGCGCGTTCCATGAACTGCGGGTTGCCCAGCTGCGCCTCGCCGCGGGCGATCTCCGCCTCCCGCTTGGCGATGTCGCGATCGAGGGCTGGGATCAGCTTCTCCAGATCCACATTGCCGGTGATCGGGAGGAAGAGGTCGATTCCCTCGACGGTCGCGGCGACCGCCTTCTCCTCGGGTCTTCCCTTCCGCAGCTCTTGCACCCAGGCCTGAGTCCGCACGATTCCTTCCACGCCGCCGAGATCGCCCTCGTAATAGGCGATCGGGAGCGTCTTCATGGCGGCGAGGTCGAGCCCGGCGCGCAGGCCGCGCAGGGCGCGGGTGGCCGCGAAGGCCCGTTCGACCGCCGCCTCGGAGGCGGGGCGATCGAACGACGCGGGCAGTTCCGGCCACGAGGCGGCCATCAGGAAACCTTCCGAGCCTGGAAGACGCGAATACAGCTCCTCCGTAAGGTGCGGCATGATCGGGTGGAGCATCCGCAGGAACGCGTCGAACGCCCGCAGCAAGACCCACTGCGGAGTCGCACGCTGGGCTTCGTCGGCAAGGCGCGATTTCGAGACCTCGATGTACCAGTCGCACACCTCGTTCCAGAAGAAGCGATACAGCGCGGCGCAGGCGCCCTGGAGATCGTAGGCGTCGTAAGCCTCGCGCACCAGACGCTCCGTCCGCACGAGGCGGCTGAGGAGCCACTCGTCCACCGGATCGAGGCTCGCCGGTTCCTCAGGGAGAGAGGAGACGTTCATCAGAACGAAGCGCGTCGCGTTCCAGACCTTGTTGGCGAGGTTGCGCGCCTCCTCGGTCTTTCGTTCGGAGTAGCGAAGCTCTTGGTTCTCGCCGGTCTGGCTCAGGAGCGTCCAGCGCAGGGCGTCGGCTCCGATGGTCTCGATCACCTCCATGGGGTCGATGCCGGTGCCGAGCGATTTGCTCATGCGCCGTCCGTCCTCGCGCATCACCGTCGCGTAGATCATCACGTCCCCGAAGGGCACCTCGTCGATCAGGTCGAGGCCCATCATCGCCATACGGGCGACCCATAGGGGGATGATGTTGCGGTCGGTGACGAGGACGCTCGTCGGGTACCGCTCCTTCAGGTCCGCCGTCTCTTCCGGCCAACCGAGGGTGGCAAAGGGCCACAGGCCCGACGAGAACCAGGTGTCGAGCACGTCCTCGTCCTGGGAGACGATCTTTTTATCTGCGGCTTGCGCCTGCGCGTCTTCCCACGAGAGGGCCGCGTAAGGAGCCCCCGTCTCATCGTAGTACATCGGAATACGATGGCCCCACCAGAGCTGCCGCGAGATGCACCACTCGCGGATGTTCTCCATCCATTCGAGGAAGATACGGTTGTAGCGCTCCGGGTGGAACCGTATCTTCCCTTCCCTCACCGCCGCGATCACCGGCTCCGCGAGCTTCGGCTGGTCGACGAACCACTGCTCGCTTAGGAGCGGCTCGATCACCTCGCCCGAGCGGTCGGAGATCACGATCGGGATCTCGTGGTCCTCGATCTTCACGAGGAAGCCCTGAGCCTCAAGATCCTCCACGATCCGCTTTCGCGCCTCGTAGCGCTCGAGCCCGAAGTACGGCCCTTCGAGGCTGATCTTCGCCGTCTTGTCCAGAATGACCGGCATCTCGAGCCCCGCGCGCACGCCCACCGCGTAGTCGTTTGGGTCGTGCGCCGGGGTGATCTTCACCGCGCCGGTGCCGAACGCCGGATCGGGGTAGATGTCGGCAATCAGGGGGATTTCGCGACCGGTCAGCGGAAGGGTCAGGGTCTTCCCCACAGATCCCTCGTAGCGCGCGTCGCTAGGGTGAACCGCCACCGCGACGTCGGCGAGCATCGTCTCGGGTCGTGTGGTCGCGATCACCACCTCCCCCGACCCGTCGGCGAAGGGGTAGCGAACGTGGTACAGCTTCCCTTTCCGCGTTTCGCGCAGGGTCTCGATGTCCGATACGCTCGTCTGGAGCTTCGGGTCCCAGTTGACCACCCGCTTGCCCCGGAAGACCAACCCGCGCCGATACCAGTCGATAAAGACCTTGAGCACCGCCTCCGCGTAGCCAGGATCGAGGGTGAAGCGCGACTTCGACCAGTCGAACGCGCAACCCAGAGCGCGAAGTTGCCGCAGGATCGTGCCCCCGGACTCTTCCCGCCACTCCCAGACCCGCTTCTCGAAGGCTTCCCTTCCGATCGCCGCCGCGCTCGTGCCTTCCTTGCGGAGCATCTTGTCGACGACGCTCTGGGTCGCGATCCCTGCGTGGTCCTGCCCCGGCAGGACCACGACCGAGTCGCCTTGAAGCCGACGGTAGCGGCCCAGCATGTCCTGGATGGGATAGCACAGGGCGTGGCCCATATGAAGGCTACCTGTGATGTTGGGCGGCGGCACGGTGATCGTGTAGCGCGGCCCGTCGCCCTGCGGCTGGAACAGTCCGGCCTCTTCCCAGCGCCCGTACCACTTCGCCTCCGTCGCCGACGCGTCGTAGCGCGACGGAAAATCCTCGTTATTCGTCATGTTCTTTCCTCCTCCTTCCCTGTCGTGGAAGGAGATGAGGCTATTGTGGCACGGCGCATCGTCTAAGCCCTATGAACGGGAGAACGATCGGGCGTGGACTTCTTTCCCTGGGCATGGTCGCCATGGGCGTCCTGCATCTCGCGAAACCCGAGCCTTTCGCGGGGGTCGTCCCGGCCTACCTGCCGCACCACCGCCTGCTCGTGCTGGTCAGCGGTGTGGCGGAGATCGCCGGGGGCGTCGGTCTCCACGTTCCCCGTCTAAGGAAGGCCGCCGCCTGGGGTCTCGTCGCCCTCTTCGTGGCGGTGTTCCCCGCGAACGTGGACATGGCCCTCCATCCGCCGCACGGTATTCCGCCCTGGGCTCTCTGGCTCCGCCTTCCCTTCCAGGTTCCGTTGATCCTTTGGGCGGTGTGGGCGGGCGGGATCATGGGGCGGGAGAAAGGCTAGCCCGACGATCTCAGGACGAGCGTAAGGTCCAGAGCCCCTCGACCTTCGGGCCGAATCCGGCGAGCCTCACGGCGGCGTAGAGCACGGAGTAGGCGGCAAAGGCCAGGTAAAGGGGCTCACTGCCTTGCCGGATCAGCCCGAGCGTGCCGAGCGTCGCGAGGAAGAGGCCAGCCACGACGGCCCAACCCCGGCTTTGGAAGAAGCCGAGATTCACCCAAAGGCTTATCGCGAGCGACAGAACGACCCAGGCTATGTTGAGCGGGCTCGGCTTCCACCCTCCCGACCACGTTCGCGTCGGAACGACGAAGGCGGCCCCGACATTGATCGCCGCGGAGATGGCTCCGAAGAGGCGGTCGGGAAGAAACGTCGCCGACGTCTTCGTCACAATGGCGGCAGGCCCCAGCCCCTTCGTCAAGCGAAGTAGGCTGTAGGCCAGCGCGGCGAACTCGACGAGGGTGTACGGGGAGCCGCCGAAGATAAGCGATCGCACGATCTGCCTCGCGGCGAAGAACGCTTTTCCGACGAAAGCCTACCGGTATCCGCCGCACACTCCCACGCACAGCCAGAGATCGAACGCCGCCTCCAGCGCGGAGTAGACGAAGATCATCTCATTCGCCCGAAGCCAAAGCCCATAGCGCGGGTCTGCCGTCGCGCGACCGATCTCAAGCAGTTGGAGCAGACCCATCCCGACGATGAACGCCGCGTCAAGACCTGCGGCCGTTCGGTCCGGGGGATAGTCGCCTTTCAAATCGTCCGCCCTCTTACGAGCCGAGGACCCAGAAGGCCGAAAAGGCGCGCGACGCAGTAGATCCAGGAAGGGAAGTTGACGAGGGAGTAGAGGCTGACGCGTCCCGTTGTGAATCGCATCATAACGATCCCTACGAGCATCAGGCCGAGAAGCCAGAACAGCCCCATAAAAGCTCCTCGGCGACTCTGCCGGAGGAACGCGAAGAGTCCCAGCAACAGCGCCGTGAAGGCGAGCGTGCCGTAGCCGTACAGCGGATAGCTGCGAAAAGAGTAGCCAAGCCCGCCCTGTCGCCCAAGCCGGTAAAGCCAGTAGACGAGATTCCCGGCATGGGCACAGATCCCGATCCAACCGACGATCCGATCCGGCGGGTAAGGCTTCGGTTCCTCGATCTTCGGACGCGGGTAGTCGCTCATCGCTTTCAGTCGCTTCGGCGAAGCTCGAACGCGCCCGTCGGCGGGCCGATCTGACCGACGAGTCGAAGACCGCAGTAAAGGAACGTCGGAAGGTACACGAGAAAAGCGAGCGCGTATCCGAGGCTCGAGGGGCGGACGAGACAGTCGAGGACGAGAGCGCCCAAGGTGGTCAGAAGAACGTAGGCGAACGCCCAGCCGCGACCGTACCAGACTCCCAATCCCGTGAACACGCCGTGGATGAGACCAACCGTCTGCGTGGTCACATGGCTTCCAAGCGGGGGAGCCCAGGCGAAGATCGACACACCCGGCGCGAAGTGGGACCAATAACGGTAGAACGCGTTGAAATAGGAGACCGATCCGAGAAGCGTCGTCGCGATCTTTAAGCCGCCCACGATGCGATCCGGGAGAAAGGGGCCAACCGGGATCGATGAGGCGTCCGGTCGCGGGTAGCCGCTCATCGGGTCCACCGCCCGTCCCGCAGGGTGAACGTCAAGTCTCCATTCTGGTCCGTTCGCAGGATCGTCGCCCTCGTCGCCGCGTAGCGGGCCATCGCCTGGGGATTGGGATGGCCGTAGACGTTGTTGCGACCGACGCTGACGACCACCCACCGAGGGTGGGCGACGGCGAGAAACGACGGGTCGCCCGACGTCTGACTTCCATGATGGTCGGCGGTGAGGACGTCGACGGGGCCGATCCAGGACGCGTACTTTCGCTCGACGTCCGACGGGGCGTCGCCGCCGATGTAGGCTCCCGCGAACCGGGCGAGCTCGGAGCCCTCGTTATCGTTCGCGCTGGGGACGACGGGCGGCGAAGCGAGGTCGACCGCCAGCGATCCGATTCGGATGCGGGCGAAAGGGGGAAGCCAGCCGATCCGTGCGACCCTTAGTTCGCGAAACATCGCAGGAAGCTTGGGCTCCCGCGCGAAGCCCGCGTTGGCGAGCACCGTCGCGCCGGGATAGGCTCGCTGAAGGGCGGCGAGCCCGCCCGTATGGTCGAGGTCCGGGTGAGAGACGACGATCGCGTCCACGCGCCGCACCCCCATCGCCCGGAGCTTCGGCACGACGAACAGCCGCCCTCCGTCCACGTACTCGTTTTTCGGGCCCGCGTCGAACAGGATCGTCCGGCCCCCCGCCCGTAGGACGGCGCACGATCCCTGGCCCACCTGGAGGAAGGTCAGGGTCGGAGCGGGTTCGGGAAGGATGACCGCAACGAGCCCGCCCAAAAGGAAGGCCCCGATCCCGAACGTGTGAATCGGTTTGGGCCTAACGGCAGGGACGCGCACGGGGCCTCCAGAACCCGATCCAGGCCACGTAGAACGGAACTAGGAGATAGGGCGAGAAAGGTGGAACGCCCACTTGGCCGGGGAGTGCGCCCGCCCCCACGATCACGGATCGCGCGCAAGCGACGAGGCCACCCACCCAAGGCATCATCCAGCCGGCTTTAAGAGGATGCGCCACGAGCGAGAGCGCGACCGCCGCCATCGCCGGCGGCACGGCGAGAAGGTTGGTCGGCACCGTCAAGAGGCTGATCTGACCCTCGCGGGCGGCCAGGATCGGTTCTGCGGCGAGGGCGGCGACGAGGGAGACCGCCACGAGATCGCGCCCGTGGGCGAGGAAGAACCTAAGGGCCGTGCGGGGTGGCTCGGCGTCGCGCCGGGGCCAGAGGACGAGCATTCCGACCACCGTCGTCGAGAGCTGGAAGCCGATCCCGTACACCTGCGCAGGGTCGAAGGGAAGGTAGAGCAGGACGGCGAGGGCGAGCGCGCTCAGCCCATCCGGTTCCCTTCGTAGCATGTACGCCGAAGAGCCGACCACGAGCGCGACGGCGGCTCTCACCGTCGGTAGGTGGAGGCCCGTCGCCATCGCGTAGAGCACGACGATCGCCGCCGTCACACCGAGGATCGCGGCACGCGGAGCCCCGAACAGGCCTCCCAAGGCCATCACCACCGTTCCCAGGATCGCGACGTGCAGGCCGGACGCGGCGATGAGATGGACGGTCCCAGTGTCGACCAAGCCCTCCCGCTCCGCTTCGTCGAAGTCCGCGCTCCGGATCGCGAAGCCGAGCAGCCACCGCGCGTCGTCCGGGGCGAGGCTCCGCCGAACGAAGTGGGCGAAGCCGCGGCGCCAGCCGTCGGCGAGACGCCAGGCAAGGGGCCCATCCTCGACTTTCTCGAAAGCCTCGGGCGTGAGCTTGCCTTCGATCCCTTTAAGGGCAAGGGGCTCCGCCGCCTCGCTCAAGGGCTTGGCGCTCCCTTCGAGCCGCCACACGTCGCCCCGCGAGACGAGCGCCTCGCGGGGAAAGCGGGCGCGAAATCGTCTCCCCTGCATCGCCACGTCCGCGAGGAGCCCCTCTGGAGCCTCGTAGGGAACGCTGAGGACGGTAGCCGGTCCCCGCACCCACTCCGACGCGCGGAGCGACTCCACAGGGTGGGGCGCGAGGGTCAACCCAAGGACGAACGCCAAGGCCACGGGCCACGGACGCCGTACAAGGAGCAACGCCGGGAGGCCGAGCAGGCTAAGGGGATGGAGGACGACGGTGAGACCGACGCAGAGGGCGAGGGCGGCCAAAACGAGCGGACGGTGCGCCAGCTCTCTCCGCAGCTCCTCCATCGCGGCTCAGAATAGCACGATCTACTCGCCCTTGGGCCAGTTCGCCAAGCGCCGGGCCGCCCGTTCACGGATCGACATGCCGGGTTCGGGAATGTCGCGCAACGGAATCTTGGGTTCTTGGATCGTCGTCGGAGCCTCGTGAACGAGCGGTGGGATCAGAGCGGCGGCCGCTGAGACGTGGGCCAGCCGGTCCGCGGTCGAAAGGTCGGTGGCTTCTGGTCGCAGCTCCTCATTCGGACGCGGCGGGCGGACCCCGAAACGCACGTCGAGGAACATCCCGCGCTCGCCTCCCATCGCCTCCAGCCGCTCCAGGATCAGCGGCTTCATCAGCCGCAGCTCCTGGGCCCACGCGGAGCCCTGGGTCGCGACCCAAACCGTGCCCTTGTCGTAGCGGTCCGGAACGCTCTTCTCCGCGAGGATCGGCCCGACCGCCTCATCCCAGCGGCGCAAGGCCGACGCGGCCCGTGCCGCCCGCAGGACCTCCGCGTTGTCGACCGCCCGCGGCAGAACTCGACCGACGTGCCTCACAGTCTATTGTGGCTCAGGGGCCTCGGGCGCCGGGGCGTCCGGATCGGACCCGACGTCCGGCGCCCCGACAACCTTTCCCGCCTTGACGGAGAACAGCCGCGCCTGCGACAGGATCCGCTCCCCGGCCGCCGAGGCTTCGGTGCAGGTCAGCACCGCCTGGGCCGCGCGGTCGAGGACGACCTCGACGAGCATGGCCCGGCGCGTCTCGTCCAAGTCGCTCAGGATATCGTCGAGGAGCAGGAGTGGCGGCACGCCTCGCTCCTCGCGCGCCACGTCCAGAGTAGCGAGCTTGAGGGCGATCACGGCGGTGCGCTGCTGACCCTGCGAACCGAACAGCCGGGCGTCGCGCCCTTCGATCTCGAGCCGGAGGTCGTCCCGGTGGGGGCCGTAGAGGCTCGCGCCCCGGGCGATCTCCGCGTGGCGGTTCGCCGCGAACGTCGCCGCGAGGGCCGCTTCGGTCAGGGCCTCGTCCTTGGGCTCGTAGCGCAGGTCCAGGGCCTCGCCCCCACCCATCCGGGCATGGACCTCGCGGGTCGGCGCGACGAGCCGCGCGACGTAGTCCTCCCGCGCCGCCCGGAGGTGGGCTCCGTGGTGGGCCATCTGCGCCTCCCACGGCTCGAACACCTCGGCGGGGATCGATCGATCGCGGGATTGCCTCAGCAAGGCCCCTCGCTGCTCCTGTGCGCGCTTGTAGCCCGCAAAGTGGTGCAGGTAGGCCGGAGAGAGGGCGGAGAGCTCCAGATCGAGGAACAGGCGGCGGTCGGCGGGCTCGCCCCGGACGATCGCCATGTCCGCCGCCGATACGCAGACCACCGGCAGGCGGCCGATCAGGTCGGCGGCGCGGGGAAGGGCAAGACCGTTGATCCGGGCTCGTTTCCGCGCCCCCCGCTCTAGGGTGACGCCGAGCCGGGTCCCGCTTCCGGCCAGCTCCACTTCGACCGCGGCCCGCTCCTCGCCGTCGCGCACCGCCTCCGCGTCCCTTTGACCCCGCAGGAGCCGGGTGGTGCCAACGAGGTAGAGCGCCTCGAGGAGATTCGTCTTTCCCTGGGCGTTCGGTCCCGAAACGACGTTGAATCCCGAACTCAGCGCAAGGCTCAGAGAGGGGTAGTTCCGAAAGGCCGTCAAGGTCACGGTTTCCACCGCGTTCTCTCTTAAGAGATCATTCTCTATCAATCCCTATTACTCCTCTTAGGGTGGGGAAAAGTGTGGATAACTTCAGGGAAAGAGTCTAAGGGATGATCCACGTAGGTTCGAATCTACCCTTCAGGGGCTGTGGATAACGCGGTGGGAAACTCGGTGGGTTGTTCGTGGAGAAGGGGCTCTTATCCACCGCCGTTTTTCGTTCCCCATCCGTCCCCAGGTTATCCCCAGGGCTAATCCCGAAAGTGGGGATTCGGTGAAGAGACGGGTTCCCTTCTTTCAAGACGGTTTGAGGGGGCGAAAAGCCGCGCGTTTTTACGCCGTGGCGCGGCTTCGGCGGCTTTGGACGACCATCGTCGCGAGGATCGCGAGGACCACCATCACCGCTAAGAGACGCACGACGCCCTGAACGGCGATCGACCGCTCGCCCGTGACCGGGTCGGTATGGACGCAACCGAGCCAGCTCGTCTCCTCCTGGACGCCGATCTGGTCTTTGGCGGCGCGGGCGACGTCTTCCGCGAAGCGGCCGGCGGGGTACATCCCGGCGAGCATGTAGGACGAGACGCGTCCCTCCGGCGTGAGGACCATCACCGCGCTCGGGTGGTTCACCTGGTTCTTGGCCCGGTCGTAGGTGTAGTGGTCGCCCAGCGCCTCCGCGACCTGTCGGACGTTGGTCTCGGCCCCGGTCAGGAAGGTCCATCCGTCGGCGGTCTTGCGGTCGCCGTACTGGTCCACGTACTCCGCCTTCTTCGCGGCGGCGAGCTCGGGCGTCTCCGTCGGGTTGAGACCCAGCACGACGACGTCGAGGTCCCGACCCGGCTTCAACTTCGGGTTCTCGCGAAGGGCGTGGAGAACGCCTTGCATCTCGGTGGTGCAGACCCCCGTGCAGCGATAGAAGATGGGAAGCAGAACGATCGGCCGTCCGCGCAGAAGGCGTCCGGGATTGGTGGCCTTGCCCTCGTCGTCGACCAGCGCCACGTCCAGCGGGGGACGCGCGCCGAGCTTCTGCTCGATCGACACACCGGCAAGGGCGGGGTTGCGACCGACGTTTCCGGCCGAGACCGTCGTGTTGACGCCGCCCTGGGCGGCGGCGAGGGTGGGAAGCAAGGCGAGGGCGAGCGCCGTGCGACGGAGCATCTCCTTAAGTCTACGCCGCCGTTGGGATCAGACGCTCCGCCAGCCGCGCCATCGGTAGTCCGATCACGTTGCTTTCCGAGCCTTCCCTATGCGCCACGAAGGCCGCCGCGCCGCCTTGGATCGCGTAGGCTCCCGCCTTGTCCATCGGTTCGCCCGTCGCGACGTAGGCGGCGATCTCCTCGTCCGACAGCTCGCGGAAGGTCACGAGGGTCCGGTCGTGGAACGTCTCCGCGCCTTCGGGCGACAGGAGGGCGACGCCCGTCGCGACGGTGTGCGTCCGACCGCTCAGCGCTCGGAGCATGCGTCGCGCGTCGGGGGCGTCGAGGGGTTTGGCGAACTGGGCGCCGTCGAGGGTGACGACGGTATCCGCGCCGATGACGAGAGCCTCGGGGCAGAGGCGCGCCACCGCCCGCGCCTTCGCCTCGGCAAGCCGCTCGGCGGTCTCGAAAGGATCTTCGACGGTGAGCGCCTGCTCGTCCACATCCGAGACGACGACCTGGAAGGTGGGGACGAGCCGCGCCAGGAGTTCTCGGCGACGTGGCGATCCGCTGGCAAGGACGACGGGGCGGTTCACACGGCTATTGTGGCGTGGCCCCGCCACTCGGGTGAACTTTTCGGGTCTTTCCGTCGCACTCAAAGGCATGAGGCGCGCGCTTCCGCTCGTTCCACTCGTCCTTCTCGGGGTTCCTTTCGGCGTCGTGGGCTGTAAGCCGGGACGTCAGGCGTCGGTCTCCTCCGTTGGCGGCGTCGCTTCGACGGTCGAAGGCGGCACGTTCGTGGCAGGGCAGGGAAGGGTGGCCGAAGGCGGCGACGACGTCGCATGGTCGCCCGACGGCAGCACGCTCGCGATCTCGACGAGGAGCGGGGTCGTGTTCTGGCCCAAGGGCGATCCGGTTCCCAAGATGCACGGTCCGCTCGCCTGGTCGCCCTTCGGCGATCGGCTGGCGGGGAAGCTAGGTGAGGTCGTGGTCGTCCACGACCTCGCTTCCGGAGCGACGAAGCCGACCACATTGGGCGCGAGCCCGGAGGGCCTCTGCTGGACTCCCGACGGGCGGCTGATCGGGATCGGGCCGCGCCAGATCGAAGTGGACGGCGGTCTTCGGATGGAGTTCAAGGAGGCGGAGTGCGCCGACGCGGTGGCGACCGCCGACGGCAAGGTGACGTACCTCGCTCGGAACGGGACGTCCCGAAAGGCGAGCGATCGCCTGACCGAGTCCCTGAGCCTCGGCCAGTGGGACCCCACGACCGGAACCACCTCCGGCGGGGCCGCCGGAAAGACGAACGAGATTTTCGGGACGCCCTCTCCGCGCCGGCTCGACGTGCCGCTCCGCCTCGCCCTCGCGCCCGACGGACGCCGCTACGCCGCTGCCTGCCTGCGCATCGAGGCCGGAACCCGCGCCCTCGTCCGGCTCAAGGCCCTCGCCGACCGACCGACCGCCACCCCGGCCGAGACCAAGGAGATCAACGCCCTCCTGAAAGGCGCCCGCCTGACGAGCGTGGTGGTGCTGGTCTCGGCCGACGGGCACGGCCAGACTCTCTGGAGCGCCTTGGCGGACGACAAGGACGGCGGTCCGACGGACCTCGCTTGGTCGCCCGACGGCGCATGGCTCGCGATCGCCCGCCGCGACGGCACGGTGCGCCTCGCGGCCGAATAGTCGCCTACGCTCGGAAACCTGCGACGCTCGCGACGACGTATTCCGCCGCTTCGTCGCTCAGGTGCGAGTGGATGGGCAGGCACAGCACCTCGCGGCAGACCCGCTCGGTTTCCGGCAACGATCCCTCCCCGTCGGCGAAGTCCTGATAGGGGGCGTGAAAGTGCAGGGGGACCGGGTAGTAGATCATCGAGTCCACACCCTGGGCTTTAAGGTGCGTCATCAGGGCGTCCCGTTGGGGCGTGAGAAGTGCGAACTGATGCCAAGTCGACTCGTTACCCGGAATTAAAGAGGGAAGGGTCAGTCCTTCGACGCCCGCCAGACCTTCCAGGTAGAGCGCGGCGATCTCGCCTCGCCGCGCGTTCCAAGCCTCCAAGCGACGAAGCTTCACCCGCAGGAAGGCCGCCTGGACCTCGTCCATGCGCGAGGTGTAGCCGACATGGTCGTAGTAGTACCGCTCCCGACCCATGCCGTGGACCCGGATCGAGCGGCACCGCTCGGCGGTGTCGTCGTCGTCCGTAAGGATCATGCCTGCGTCGCCCATGGCGCCGAGGTTCTTCGTCACGTAGAAGCTCAGCCCCGACGAGATGCCGAATCCGCCCGCCGGCGTTCCGTTCTGCTTCGCGCCGACCGCCTGGGCAGCGTCCTCCAGGACGGCGAGGCCGTGCTTCCGGGCGATCTCCATGATCGGACCCATCGGGGCCATCTGCCCGAAGAGGTGGATCGGCAGGATCGCCTTCGTCCGGGGAGTCACCGCCGCCTCGATCTTCGCGGGGTCGATCATGAACGTCGCGGGGTCGATGTCCACGAACACGGGGGTCGCGCCCACCTGGACGATCGTCTCCGTCGAGGCGACGAACGTGAAGGCGGTGGTGAGGACCTCGTCGCCCGGGCCGATCCCTTCCGCGTCCATCATGATCCGCAGGGCGTCGGTGCCCGAGTTCAGGGCGATGCCGTGCTTGATCCCGTGGAGGTCGGCCAGCTCGCGTTCGATCGCGTTGTGGTTCGCGCCCAGCATGTAGGCCCCGCTCGCGACGACCTCGTGGACGGCGGCGTCGATCTCCGGGGCGAGTTCGTCGTACTGGGCCTTGATGTCGTAGAACGGGACGCGCATGCCTTCTAAGATTGTGGCCCAAAGACAAGTGAGGAGATTGGGTGCGATTCCGTCCCACTCGGACGGCCTTACTGGTAGAATTCCCTCTACCGCCATGCCCAAAGCTCCCATCGCGAGCGACCGGATCGTCGTCGTCGGCGCCCGCGAGAACAACCTCAAGAACGTCTCCGTCGAGATTCCCCGCGACCGGCTCGTGGTGATCACCGGCCTCTCGGGCTCGGGCAAGTCCAGCCTAGCCTTCGACACGATCTACGCCGAAGGCCAGCGTCGCTACGTCGAGAGCCTAAGCGCCTACGCTCGCCAGTTCCTCGGGCAGATGGACAAGCCCGACGTGGACCACATCGAAGGCCTTTCCCCGGCGGTCAGCATCGACCAGAAGAGCGCGAGCAAGAACCCGCGCTCGACCGTCGGCACCGTCACCGAGATCTACGACTACCTCCGTATCCTCTTCGCCCGCGTCGGTACGCCCTACTGCGTCAACGGGCACGGTCCGATCGAGCGCCAGTCGACGGACCAGATCGTCGAGGTTGCGGGGCACCTGCCCGAAGGCACCCGCGTCCAGGTTCTCGCGCCCGTCGTCCGGGGCCGCAAGGGCGAGTTCAAGAAGGAGCTTCAGGACGTCCAGAAGGCGGGCTACGTGCGCGTCCGGGTCGACGGCACGATGTACGAGGTCACCGACGACATCCCGATGGACCGGTACAAGAACCACACCATCGAGATCGTGGTCGATCGTCTCGTGGTCAAAGAGGGGATCGAGCGGCGATTGAGCGACTCTCTGGAGTCGGCCCTGAAGATGACGGGCGGCCTCGTCTCTCTCGCTCTTGGCTTCAAGGAAGGCACCGAGATCCCCATGCGCATCCAGGCCCTAGCAGAGCAGCAGGGGGTCGAAGACCCTTCCCAGGACTTCGACGTTCTCTTCTCGGAGTCTTACTCTTGCGCCGTCTGCGGCTATTCGTTGCCCGAGCTAGAACCGAGACTCTTCTCGTTTAACTCGCCCTTCGGCGCCTGCCCCGAATGCACCGGTTTGGGCACGAAGACGGAGTTCGACCCTCTTCTGATCGCCCCCGATCCGAAAAAGCCCTTGCGGGAGGGAGCCATCCTGCCCTTTATGTACAAATCGGGCGAGGTTAAGGATTGGTGGCCCGAAATGCTGGACGCGGTGGGCAAGAAGGTCGGCTTCGACGCCAAGAAACCCCTGGGCAGTCTCGACGCGAAAGCCCTCGACGCAGTCTGGAACGGTCTTTCCGAGCCCATCAAGGTCACGATGAAGTACTCGCGTTCCGAACGTAACTTCACGACCGAGTGGCGTGGCGTGCTTGCGATTCTTCGCAAGCGCTACGACGAGACGGAGAGCGAATGGGTGAAAGGCGACCTGGAGCAGTACATGAGCACCAAGCCTTGTCCGGTGTGCCGCGGCAAGCGCCTCAAGCCCGAGGCCCTGGCCGTCAAAGTCGCCGACCGGGACATGAGCGAGGTCACCCGCTTCTCCATCGAGGAGTCGCTCGCCTTCTTCCAGGGTCTCGCCGACAAGCTCACCGCACGTCAGCTCGCGATCGGCGAGCGCGCGGTCAAGGAGGTTCTCGAACGGCTCCGCTTCCTTACCGACGTCGGCCTGTCGTACCTGACCCTCGACCGCAACGCACGTACCCTCGCGGGCGGCGAAGCCCAGCGCATCCGTCTCGCCACGCAGATCGGCTCCGGCCTCATGGGTTGTCTCTACGTTCTCGACGAGCCGTCGATCGGCCTCCACCAGCGCGACAATCGCAAGCTCATCAACACCCTGATCCGCCTGCGCGACCTCGGCAACACCGTCCTCGTCGTCGAGCACGACGAGGAGACGATGCTCGCCGCCGACCACCTCATGGAACTCGGACCCGGCGCGGGCGAGCACGGCGGGGAGATCGTCGCCCAGGGCACGGTGAAGGAGTTCCTGAAGAGCGACGCACTTACCGCGCAGTACCTTTCCGGTCGCCGCGAGATCGAGATTCCCGAGAAGCGGCGCCAGCCCCGGACGCCACGCCCTGTCTGATCGTCGCTTCAGCGGTATACGGTCCAGCCGTCGAGCGGGTTGGTTCCGGTCCCACTCACGGCGTCGCGAAACGACGTCGCCAGGATTTGAACCGTCGTCCAGTCCGAGCCGTGCGGCCGCTCCTCACCGTTCGGAACGGCGCGTCCGACCATGACGTGGACGTCGAGCACGGGGCGACGGTCTGGAATGCGGAGAACTGCGAACCGGTCGAACCAACGCGGGGCGACTATGGGCGAGTAGTGATTTCCATACGCGAAGATCGTTCCGAACGCGGCGTTCGGCGTGATCCATCCTGGACGCTTCGCAAGAAGGCGTTGGACCCGGCGCGCGACGTCGTCGGCACGCGCCTCGCCCGTGAAAAGCCATGCCTCGTTCTCGTCCTCCCGCGCGTGGCCGACGAGCGTAAGCTCGGGGAACCGCTCGCAAAGGACGGCGACTTCGGTTCGCGGCTTCGAGACGACGAAGACGAGCGCGAGCGTCGCTCCCAGGACCAACGTCAGAAGCGCGAACCAAAGCCGCCGCTTCGGTTCTCGAACGCTCGGAGGTCGGTCCATGCCCCCTTATGCTACAAAGCGCGTGGCAAAGGACCGGGACCTTCGGCCCAGAGTCGGGCTAGCTCGCGCCCTCCGATCTCGCGGACCGCGTAGTCGCATAGCCTCAACCCGTCCGGCAAAGGCGGGGGCCCGGCGGCGGGGAGGACGAGGGCGGCGTCGCGGGGCTTGCCCGTTCGTGACCGTTCGCGATCGGTGAACGTTTCGACCACGAGCGAGCCGCCGGGAGCGAGGACGCCTGCCATCTTCGGCAGAGAAGGGAGGTAGCGGAAGGCGGTTACGAGGTCGAAGGGACCTTCAGGGAGGGTCTCCTTATCGACGTCGAGCGCTAGGAGCGTCAACGAGACGCCGTGGAGATCGGCGAGGGAACAGGCGCGGTCGAGCGCGTCGGAGAGATGGTCGATCGCCGTGACGTGCCAGCCCGCGAGGGCGAGCGCGACCGCGTCTCGTCCTGTTCCGCAACCGAGGTCGAGAGCTCGTCCGGCAGGAAGGGCCAAAGGGAGGCCGGGGCTGGGTTCCCAGAGGCGTGTGGCCTGCGGCTCGGGCGGTGCGGACACGAGGCGCGCCGGACGACCATGCGCGCTCAGCCAAGCGACCGCCTGTGAACCGCCGGGCGTGTTCGCGACGTCGACTGCCGTTCCCGGCGGCGGCAGGGCGTGCACCAAGGCGGCGATCCGTTCCACGGGAAACGTTCGGGGATCGAGAAGGCGGCTCAAAGTCTCGGCGACCCACGGTCGACACGCGACGAGTCCTGTTTCGATGGCTCTAGCGGGAAGAGGACGAACGCCATGTGGTGCAGGTGGACGTACTCGTTGCCGACCTTGAGCGCGTTGGGCTCCAGGCCGAACGACCGGAAGCCCACCCCCTCGTAGAGCCGGATCGCGGTCGGGCTCTCAGAATCGACATCCAGGACGAGGCGCTCAAGTCCCCCGAAGCCTTGCGCCTGCTCGATCAAGGCGCGCAACAGAGCGGAGCCGACGCCGAGACCCCGGGCGCTCGGGGCGACGTAGACGCCCCAGACGAGACCGACATGGCGCGACTTCGCGCTTTCGTTGCGCAGGAAGCCGACCGTTCCCACCAGAGCGTCCTCGATCCACGCTCCCAAGACGAACCGCTCTCCCTCGACGGAAGCGATCCTTTTCGCCGCTCCCTCCGTTCCCTGGAGTCGGTGGTCCTCCGGGGAGGCGCTGAAAGCACGGGGCGAGCCTTCGAGGGCTTCTAGGCGAACGTGCCAGTAAGCCGTCGCGTCGTCGGAGGTTAGGGGGCGAATCTCCATCAGCGTTCTCCGGGCAACACGATACCGCGCAGGATCGTGCGCTGGGCGAACAGGAACACGAAGAGCGTCGGCACGGCGGCGACGGTGACCGCCGCCATCATCACCGCCTTTGGGGCGGTCCCTTGGAGCTGGTAGATCCAGACGGTCAGGGTCCACATCCGCGAATCTTGAGCGACGAGGAAGGCGTACAGGAACGCCCCGTAGGCCCCCATGAAGGCGATCAGGGCTTGGTAGCCCAGGACCGGCCGGGAGAGAGGAAGCGCGACGCGGAACATGAGCGTCGTCTCTCTCGCGCCATCGATCGAGCCCGCCTCGAAAAGCTCCTGCGGCAACGAGTCGAAGAAGCCTTTTAGGAGAAACACCATGTAGCCGCTCGCCGCGCCGGGCAGGACGAGGGCGGCGAAGGTATTCAGCAGCCCCAGATCCTTGAGGAGCAGGAAGGAAGGGATCATCGCCACCTCGGCGGGGAAGGCCATCGTCGCGAGCAGGAACACGAGGATCGCCCCCGAGCCCCGCACCGGATAGCGCGACAGGGCGTAGGCGGCGAGCGGGTTGACGATCAGCGCGCTCAGGACCGCGAGGCCGCAGAAGGCGGCGGTCACCCAGACCGCGCGGCCGTTCAGGAGCACGTAATCCAGCACGTAGCGCAGGTTGCGTCCCGCGAACTCGGCGCGAAGCTCGCCCGCGTGGGCGCGGACGAAAGCGCGGTCACACGCTACCTGAGGCATGTCGCGCCCCGGCAACGCGGCGTAGCGCGTCGGAAGGGCCTCCTGTCGGAAGGTCTCAAGGTCACGAGGATCTTCAGGGAGCGCCAGATCCTCGAAAGAGGTCGCCCCTTTGCGAACCTCCATGGGCACGTCGTCGATCCGATTGCGCCACCGGCCCGCCGCCCAAACCTGGAACAGGCGGCGTGGCGTGATCGGTATCCGGAACTCCGTCGGCAAGGTCGCCTTGAACTCTCGCCATTCCCGATACTTGAGGGTGTCGGGCGGCGACCACGCCTTGCGCTCCAGGAGGTCGGCGGGCGGGTCGACGGTGCCGAAGTCGAGCGCCTCTTCGGTATACGCCCGGTTCAGACGGTCGATGTCGCCGTAGCGGCTTCGTAGCCACCCCTGATACCTCTGGCGGAGCCGGCTGGTGACCCCGTTCGAGGGCATCGCGAAGCCCGCTTTCCAGGCGTCCGGGGGCAGGGAAGCGAGGTACCGTTCGTAGCCGTCCAGTCTCGCGTTCGAATCGGTGCGCGCGTCGATCGCGCTCCGGTCACCCGCGTACTTGTCATCCAAGTACTTGGCGAGCAGCTCGTTCTCGTCGTCCAGGTAGGCGGGCACGAGGCGATTGTCGTTCTGGTCGGTCGGGCCCTTTAGGCCGGTCGAGACCATGAGGGCGAACGGCCCGAGCGTCGTCAGCGCGCCCAGCGCGAGCACGAGGTACAGGAGGGCCATCGCCAGCCGGGCCCGGGGGCGGCGCCGTCCGACCTTGCCGACGAGGGGCATGGGCCTATTATGGATGCGTCGCAGAGTCCGAAGGGTCGAACGGGACGGGCTCCTCGTCGCGGTAGGTTGTGATGCGAACAGATCCGCCGAGCGCCACGATCCTCTCGAGGAATTCGGGCTCGATCAAGATCGAACTGGAGAATTCTTCTCCTGACATTGTGAAGCCGAGATCGAACTCGCGCGTCAGGCATCGATCCCCGGCAAGGCGAAGCTCGCCCTCCAATCCCTCGACCGCCGAGAGCGGCGCTTTGATCTCGCGCTCAAGGTTTCCACTCTCCCCGGCCATCTCGAAAACGAAGGTCCAGACTCCACCTCGCGCCTCCGGCTCACCCAGGCACACGAGTCCCCTTCCCTTGAGGCGGTCAGCGAGCGGTTTCAGGTCGAACCGGGCTTTGAGGTTCAGGTCGGTGGTGATGTATCGGGCTCCCATGCGTTTCGCTCGAAGCTAACGATCCATCCGTCGATCAGGTTGCGGCGGGTGTTCGCTCGTCGCTGAGAATCCGTCCGTCCCGGAACCGTACGACCCGTGCGCAACGACGGGCGACGTCCTCTTCGTGGGTCACCATCACGAGGGTCTGCCCTTCGCGGTTCAGACCCGCGAGAAGATCGAGGATCTCCTCCGTGGTGCGCGAGTCGAGGTTGCCCGTCGGCTCGTCCGCGAGCAGCACCTTCGGCTCGTTGACGAGGGCGCGGGCGAGGGCCACGCGCTGCTGCTGACCGCCCGAAAGCTCCGTCGGCCGGTGCCGGACGCGGTCCCCAAGGCCGACGCGCTCCAGAGCCGCCTTCGCCCGCGAACGATCGCCCCCGGAGTACATCAGGGGAACCTCCACGTTCTCCAGCGCGCTCGCGCGGGGCAGGAGGTTGAAGCCCTGGAACACGAAGCCGAGGGTCTTCGCGCGGAGTTCCGCCTTTTCCCGGTCCCCTAGCCCGGCAGTGGGCCGCTCATCGATCAGAATCTCCCCCGTCGTAGGGCGGTCCAGCAGTCCGATAAGGTTCATCAAGGTCGACTTTCCCGACCCCGACGCCCCCATGATCGCCACCGATTCTCCGGCCTCGATCCGCAGATCGACCCCACGCAGCGCCTCCACCTCGCGCCCGTACCGCTTGGTGACCTCCCGGACTTCGATCATGGACTGTTTCTACGCCGTTAAGCGCGCCGCGCCGCCCGTGCGACGAGCCAAGCCGCGAGCGACTGCGCGACGGCGCCCGGTACGAACGGCAAGAAGCCCTGTGTCCAGGCGGCGTGGTGCAGAACGACCGAGAGCCACGCCGTTCCCAGCGTCAGGAGGATGAGATTCGCCGCGAAGATCGCGAGCGCGAGTCGCCATCCCTGCCACCGCTCCGCCGCCCACCCGGTAAGGGCGGCGACCGCGACGAACGACCACAGGTAGCCCGCCGTCGGGCCGAGGAGGGTAGGAAGCCCGAAGTTCAGAGAAGCGAACACGGGAAGGCCCGCCGCGCCCATCGCGAGGTAGGTCGCCTGAGCGAGGGCTCCGCGCCGCGGGCCGAGAAGCAGGCCCGACGCGAGAACCGCCGCCGTCTGAAGGGTGAACGGGACCGGGAGCGCGGGAATCGTCAACTGGGCCGCGAGCGCAGTAGCGACGGCGAGGCCCAGCACGGGCGCGAGATCGAGGGCTCGAAGGCGGGTCTGGGCGAGGATCACGGGATTAGTTGGTACCCGAAAACCCGGCGCCTACAATCTGATCGTCAGCTTGCCCGAGGTTTTGGGCTCGGTCTGCCCGCGCAGGAAGCGACCGAGGTCGTCCACGAGGGCGACGCGGGCGTTCCCCGTATTGGGACGAAGGCGCGTCTCGCCCAGACCGATCACGCACCGCTTGCCGCCGTCCAGATCCACCACGGCGATCGCACCCCCTTTCGTCAGGTCGATCGTCGTGCCCCGGTAGGTGAGCTGGTCGTCCTTTACCGTGAAACCCGCCTTCTCGCAGAGCGGGCGCATCGCGGGAAGGGTTTCCGGCGAGCCAACGATGAACCGCCCCGCCGGATCGCCCAGCGGGGCTGCCGATGCGGAGCCACCGACGCTCGTCATCCAATCCTTGTGCGCCGGATCGACGAATTTTGTCGACCGGCGAAGGATTCCTTCGATGGAGATCGGCGTCTCGTTACCCGCCAAGGGGCGCACCGCCTGCCGCCATGGATCGACGGAAACGAGTTCCGGTTTTGTCGCCGAGGGAATCAGAACCGGATGGTCGCTCCCGTCGAGCCAGACCGTCGTGAACGCCCGCTTGCCCGCCGACTCCAACATCACGGTGAGGGGCATCCGGAAGCGTGGCCCGTTCCATTTGAGATCGATCCGCGCCTGTCCGTTCGCCCAACTCGCCGTCGCGTCGAAATCGGCGTTGCCGGGGCGGCGGATCCAGTCGTCGAAGAAGCCTTTCACGTCCTTGCCCATCGCGCGGCGGACGACGATCCGCTCGAAGTCGGGCCAGTCGCCCGGTTCGCCCTTCGGCTGGGTCGCGATCCACTCCTTCATGCAGCCCACGACAAGGTCGGTGCCGAGCCACTGCTCCAGCATCCCAAGGACCTTCGAGCCCTTGCCGTAGCCCAGTGAACTCGCCACCGGCCCCGTGTCGGCGCCTGCGTCCTGGATCGCGACCTGGCCGTAGTCGTCCCCCGCGCCGCCTTCCGAGGCGAACGCGAGGCGGCTCTCCTTCCGATCGCCCAGAGGGTTCTCCCGATGGAACAGCCCGTCGCTGAATACCGCGAAGCTCTCGTTCCAGAAAGAGCCCAGGTAGGTGTTGTTGATCATGCCCCCCCACCAAGTGTGGGCCGGCTCGTGCGCGTCCTCGCCCCAGAGACCGCCGTACGTCGCGTAGGAGTAAGCCTCCAGGGCGCCGCCGCCGTACTGGGGTGAGTCCAAGGCCCCGTAGCCGTTAAAGGGCGACGCGCCGAAACTCGCGCCGTAGAACTCGACGATGGCGGCGTAGGTCTCCGCCTGTGCCCTCATCCGGGCCTCGTCGAGTCGGGGGCTCCAGGCGGTGTACTTCCGTCCGTGGATCGTCTCTTCAACCGTCTTGTACGGTCCCGAAGAGACGCTGTAGTACACCACCGGCAGGTCCATACGGAACTTGGTGACCCGCTCCGTCGCTCCCACCTCATCGGACTCCCGCGTTCCCTGACCCACCGTGGTCCACGCTTTGGGCGCATGGACGGTAATGCCGTAGGGCGCGGGATGGCGCGCGATCATGGGATACCAGTAGTCGTTGACGAGCGTCGCCTCGCGGTCGGAGATCGAGCCCGCGTACTGAGGCAGGTCCACCGTCCCCGCGTAGTGGACGGTCAGAGCCTTCGGCCCTTTTTTGAGGAGGACCACGCCGCCCGCTTGGGTGAACGGCGTCTTCGCGCCCTTCTCGTCCTCGACCGCGCTTACCCGATAGGCGGGCGACATCCGCAGCACGAACGAGCCCGTTCCGGTCGTGGCGAGGGCGATCCGGTCGACGACCTCCGCTCGCTTCTCAGGAACTCGGAGCCGGACATCGAGTTCGTGTCGCACGATCCGTACGCCCAGGTCGTCGCGCTCAGGCACGAAGGCGAGTCGGTCTCCAACGCGGCGGAGCAGAATCTCGCCCACGTCCTCGCTCGTCAGAGGCGTGCTCACCACGACGTACTCCTGCCCGAGGGGGTAGGCGCGCCAGCCGAACTTGCCGACGTCGTAGGCGCCGCCCGAGCGCAGCACGGCAAAGGGATCGCGCGTCTCCGGCGGAAGGGGGGCGAGAAGGGCGCTCAGCCCCGCGACGTCCTTCGCGCGCGCCAGCCGGTCGATCGAGTCGACGCTCGGGGGCGCGAAAAGGGCGAGGTGGAGCATAGGCTAGGATAGCCGAAAACGGCGAGGCGCGGAACCCGACGGGGTCCGCGCCTCAACGATGCCTCTCGCCTTCTCAGCGGGCGCGGCGGCGGCGCGACTTACCGAGGATGCCAAGGCCGAACACGGCCAGCGCGCCCGGCGCGGGAACCGCGTTGACCTGCGCGCTCAGGGGCGTGGAGTCGTTGAAGAAGGTGTCCTGGCCGATCCCGACCATGAACTCGACGTTGCTGCCCGCCGTAAGGTAGAGCGAGCCGCTGTAGGACTGGTCCGTCGCGGTGTTCAGCGCGCTGAACACCGTCGCGCCGTTCACGCGGACGTAGGTGTCGACGTTGCCGTAGGGGCCCGCCGCGCTGCTGTCGCCCGCACCGAAGAGGGCCGAGACGGAATAGAGGCCCGTCTTGGCGATGGAGTAGCGCGCGACGGCGACCTCACCGGCCCGACCGCCGTGGAGACCGGCCGAGGGCGACGGAAAGCCGTGGACCGTGTTACCGGTCGTGTTCTTGAAGGCGGCCGGAACCAGATACACCTCGTTCGTCGGGTCGTACCAGCGAGCCAGCCCGTCTGGAGCGGGATTCTGATAGGTGGAGAACGTGGTGAAGGTGGACAGGCTGGCGTTGGTGTAGTAGCCGAGCAGCCACCCGTTCGAGCCGTCGTTGACGGTCGTCGAGAAATCGCCGAAGAAGTCGGCCGCTTGGGCGCCGACCACGGAGGTGGTGAGGACGAGGGTGGTAAAAGCGAGTTTGCGCAGGCTCATGGGCGTTCACGTCTGCCCCACGTTGGGCAAGAACGCAGGGAGTCTAACACGTTCTAGAAACGAAACTCCAAAAAACCATCGTGTAAATTTGCTAGATTAACCCTTGTAAAGGTCAAAGTGCCTGGACGAACGCGATCACCCGACTCGCGTACGCCTTTGGGTCGGCGGCGTAGGTGCGCGAGTGCTCCGCGCCCTCGATCCGCCAAAGAGGGCACCCGGCGGCTTGGGCGAGCCGCTCGCCGTTCGAGGGCACGATTAAGGTGTCGCCCGTGCCCTGGATCACCAGCGCGGGGCGTCCCCGCCACGCCCGCGCCGCATCGATCGGTCGAATCGATGCCGGGTCGATGCCGCTTATCGCCCGTGCGAACCAGACCACAGGACGCAGGACGATCCTCCCGGCGGCGGCTTTACGCCCCAGAAACGACTCCATCGCCCCGTCGAACCGCGCGAAGGCGGCATCGGTGACGATACCGTCGAACGCCTTAGGGTCCTCTCCGCTAGCGAGCCAAGTCGCCGCCCCGCCGAGGGAGAGGCCCTCACCGACGACCTTCTTCGCGCCGTGTGCCCGTGCCCAAGCGGCGCAGGCGATAAGGGTCGTCGCCTCCTCCTTGCCGAAGGTCACGCCGGGCTGGGGGCTCGCCTCCTGGCCCGGCATCGCGGGGGCGACCGCGTCGATCCCCGCCGCTTCGAGCCGGAGCATTAAGTCGCCCCAGGTGGCCCGGCTACCCCCGAAGCCATGAGCGAGGACCACCACCGCCTTCGAGGGCTTGCCCTCCGCCAGTCCCCGCGTTATCCAGACGGGCACCGTCCCGACCCTGCCCTCACGTAGACCCGCAGGCTTCGTCGGCAGGACGCGGAGCGGGTGGATGAAGCGGTTCGCGAGGTAGGCACAGAGAACGAGATGAGCGACCAAAAGGCCGCCGGCGAACTGGGCGAGACTTCGCAGAGCCCGCTTTTTGCGGGTGGTCTTCGGCGCGTTCGTCAAGAGGCGGTTTTCCCTAACGTCGTATCGTCGGCTAGAAGGCGAAGGACGAAGGCGACGACGTGCGCCGCGTAGCCGTTGGGATCGGTCGGGTAGTCCTCAGCGTGGCCCGCACCCTCGACGAACCACAGGGGACAGTCTGCCGCGGTGGCCAAGCGCTCGCCGTGCGAGGGCAGGATGAGCTCGTCCGCCGTACCCTGGATCACGAGGGCAGGACGGCCCCGCCATTTCGCCGCCGCGTCCACCGGGCGGATCGCCTGGGGATCGACCCCGCTCATCATGCGGGCGAACCACACCACCGGTCGCAGCAGGGTCGCCCCGCCGGGCAGCGGGAGTTTGTACGACAGGAGCCGGTCCATCGCCTCGTCGAACTGCGCGAACGCCGCGTCGGAGATCACGCCGTCGAGCGCGTCCGGCGCCTCCGCGCTGGCGAGCCACACGGCGGCCCCGCCGAGCGAGACCCCCAACCCGACGACCTTTTCCGCCCCCTGGGCGCGAGCCCACGCGGCGCAGTCCAAAACCGTCCGCGCCTCTTTGGGCCCGAAGCCGACCGTCGGCTCGGGATTCGCGTTCTGACCCGGCATCGAAGGCGCGATCGCGTCGAAACCCACCTGCTGGAGATCGTCGATCAGGCCGTTCCAGGTCGCTCGTCGTCCGCCGTAGCCGTGCGCGAGCACGAAGACCACGCGAGAAGGGTGGCCTTCTGCCAATCCTGGGGTGGCCCACACCGGGATTTCGCCCACCGTCGTCTCGACCACCCCTTCGGGGGCGTCGTACGCTTGGCGCGGCGGATGGAGGTAGGTCCACGCGAGCCGCCCGCACACGGCGAGGTAGACGGCGGGAACGCCGATCAGGACGGGGACCACGGCTTCAGGTTAGCGCCCGCGCCGGTCTCACCGGGTCCCGATTTTCACCCGCCCTCTCGCAACGACCACGCGCCCCCCGCGATCGACACGATCCCGGCTAGCGTTCGGACGTGGTTCCAGAACGTCCAAGCGCTGGCGTACGCCCGCCATGTCTCCGCATCGAGCGAGGTCGCCCGTGCGAGCGCGTCGTTGAGCGGAACGTTCCTCAGGAGCGTCATCCCGAAGGTTCCGATCAGGTACACCACGCCGCTCCCGATAAGGAGCGGGTTCCACCGCCCGTCGCTCAGCCCGTCGACAAGGGGAAGGGCAACCGCCAAGATCACCGAGACGAGGAAAACCGCCATAAAGGGCGAACCAAGGATCGTGGCGTTGATCGATCGCATCGCGCGCACCGCCTCCCCCGGGCCCAGGCGGTCGAGCGCGGCCATGACGAAGGTGGAGAAGGCGAAGAACGTTCCCACCGCCAGCCCTTGCGTAAGCAGGGCGGCGACCGTCAGTCCCTTCATGCGTCCCTTCCCTCCATGGAGAGAAGTGTGCGTCCATCCGATGGGCCAGTACGGTTTCGCAGGATTCCCAGGGACCTTCGGCCTATCGCCTCCTCTACGGCGTGGGATACTCGGTCCCCAAGCGAGACTTCCGCCATGAACGCCCTCCAGGCCCGCCGCACGAACCTCTATTGTCCGTCCCCACCCGTGCGTCTGGACGGAGCCCCCGCCGCGTAGGAAACCTTTCCCGCGTCCCCCAAAGGCCCCTTCCAGACGGAAGGGGCCTTTTCTCCTTTGGAGGCGCGCCGACGTTGGAGAGTCGGGCCGGTCTGTAAAACCGGCGGCACCGCCTGAGAGGGTTCGAATCCCTCAGCCTCCACCAGAACTCCAAACCCTCCTCAAAGGAGGGTTTGGGCGTAGCTCAGCTTGGTAGAGCGCGTGCTTTGGAAGCATGAGGCCGCCGGTTCGAATCCTGTCGCCCGGACTCCCCAATCGTCGCGGGGTCGGACTTTTCTCCACCACCTTACTTTTACGGTAGGATCGCTCGTAGGACGAGACGCCATGTCGAATCCTCTGCCGCTCCTGCTTTTCCTCCTTCTAGCCGGCGCGGGATGGCCGATCGCTCATCCCAGCCTCGATTCGGGGGTGAGCCTTCTCATCTACGCCGGGTGGCTCTTCGTTTCGATGATCGTCGCGGGAGGCGTCCGCATCGCCGCGCAGTGGGAAAAGGCGCTGGTGTTCCGACTGGGCCGCTTCCAGGGCCTCAAAGGGCCGGGACCGTTTCTTATCCTGCCCTTCTTCGACACCATCCGCATGATCGACACCCGCATCCTGACCCTCGATATTCCCCGCCAAGAGGCCATCACCCAAGACAACGTGCCCGTTACCCTCGACGGGGTGATCTTCCTGCGCGTCGACAACCCCGCCGATGCGGTGATCCGCGTCCAGAACTTCGAGCACGCTATCCGCCAGTACGCCCAGACCGCCTTGCGCGACGTGGTCGGTGCCGAGACCTTGGACAGCATCCTCGCCGACCGGGAGACTCTCGGCAAACGGATCGAGGCGATGGTCGAGTCGGAGATCGACGGCTGGGGCCTCCAGGTCGCGGCGATCCGCATCCAGGACATCCTGATCCCGGAGGACCTGAAGGGCGTCATGAGCCGCCAAGCCGCAGCCGAGCGCGAGAAGCGGGCCAACATCACCAAGAGCGAAGGCGACCGCGAGGCCGCCGCGAATCTCGCGAGCGCCGCGAGCACGATGGCGTCCTCTCCCGGCGCGCTTCAGCTCCGAACGCTCCAGACCCTCGATACCCTGGGCGGGTCGGCGAGCAACACCGTCGTTCTGGCCCTTCCGATCGACGTCATGACGGCGCTGCAGAGTCTGCCGAAACTCGCGGAGGCCCTTGCTCCGAAGCCGACTCCGTAGGAGCAGACCCTCCCGGGCAAGCGGTCGGGGCCGTCGCCGAACCTACGGCAAGATTCGCAGCTTGGCGGGAGCACCCGCTTCGGCGTTGGGAGCGACCCACACCGTCAGCTCACCGGGTTCGACCTTCCGTTTCATGTCCAAGCCGGTGAAAGCGAGGTCGGCGCCCCGAAGGACGAACCGCACGCGGCGCGACTCGCCCGGGGCGATCCTCAGCCGCTCGTAGCCTTTCAGCTCTCGGATCGGGCGGGCGACGCTCGTGCCGCGCTGAGCGACGTAGAGCTGCGCGGTCTCGATTCCGGCGCTTGCGCCCACGTTGGCGACGACCGCCTCGACTTCGATCGTCTTGCCCTTCGCCAGGTCGGCGGCGCGAATCGACTTCGTGAGGATCTTGGGCGCGGAGTAGGTGAACCTGGTGTAGGTCAGTCCGTGCCCGAAAGGGAAGAGCGGCGTGATCAACTCGTCCAGGTAGCCCGAGGTGAAGCGCTCCGCGATGGCGTCGGTGCGGGCGGGGCGGCCCGTGTTCAGGCGGTTGTAGTAGAGCGGCTCCTGGCCCACCGCGCGGGGGAAGCTCGTGGTAAGGCGGCCCGAGGGCGCGACGTCGCCGTAGAGGGTGTGGACGAGGGCGGGACCTGCCTGAACGCCGGGAAACCAGGCTTCCAGCATCGCAGAGACGTGGGCCGACTCCCAAGGGAGCGCCAGCGGGCGGCCGTTGAAGAGGACGAGCACGACGGGCTTACCCGTCGCGACGACCGCCTCCAGCAGCTTGCGCTGGTTGCCCGGAAGGTCCAGACGGGTGCGGGAGAAGGCCTCGCCCGACATGAAGCGGCTCTCGCCTAGGGCCATCACCGCCACGTCCGCCTTCTGAGCGGCGGCGACCGCCTCTGCGAAGCCCGCCTCGGACTCCGTCTGGATCTCGGTGCCCTTGGCGTAGAGCAGGCCGCCCTTCAGGCGCTCGGCCATCGCGCTCCGCAGGCTCGTCACGTCCTCCTTGCGACCCCGGACGGCCCACTCGCCGAGCATGTCGTCCGCGCTGTCCGCGAGGGGACCGATCAGGGCGACGCGCCGACCCGGCGTGAGCGGAAGGACGGCGCCCTCGTTCTTGAGCAGGACGAACGACCGCTCGGCGGCCTCGCGGGCCACGGCCAAGTGACCCGGCGACAGCATCTCTCGCGCCGCCCGGCTCTCGTCGGCGTAGGGGCGCTCGAAGAGGCCGAGGGCGAACTTGACCCGTAGGACGCGCCGGGTCGCCTCATCGACGGTCCCTTGCTTGACCCGGCCCTTCTTGACGAGGCCGACGAGCTTCGAGGCGTAGGCGTTGGCGGCCATGTCCATGTCGACCCCAGCGTTGAGGCCCTTCTCGGCGGCCTCCTCGGCGTCGAGGGCGATCCCATGGGGGATCAGTTCCCCGATAGAGTTCCAGTCGCTGACCACGAAGCCCCGGAAGCCCCACTCGCCCCGCAGGACGTCCGTCAGCGTGTAGCGGTTCGCGGAGGCGGGCACGCCGCCGACGGTGTTGAAGGCGCTCATCAGGGTGCCGACGCCCGCGTCGACGGCGGCCTTGAAGGGCGGCAGGTAGACGTCTCGCAGAACTCGGTCGGAAAGATCGACGGTGTTGTAGTCGCGCCCCGCCTCCGCCGCGCCGTACGCGACGTAGTGCTTGGCGCAGGCGACGATCGCGGTGGGATCGCTCAGATCGCGCGTCTGGTACCCGCGCACGTAGGCGGCGGCGACCCGGCCTCCGAGCCACGGATCCTCGCCCGCGCCTTCCATGATGCGGCCCCAACGGGCGTCGCGGGCGACGTCGACCATCGGGGAGAAGGTCCAGCGGACCCCATCGGCGCTCGCCTCGACGGCAGCGACGCGGGCCGTTCGCTCGATCAAACCCTCGTCCCAGGTGGCGGAGAGCCCGAGCGGCACCGGGAACACCGTACGATGGCCGTGGATCACGTCGAGCCCGAAGATCAGGGGGATCTTCAGGCGACTTCCCTCCACCGCCACGCGCTGGAGGGCGTTGACCTCTTTGGCTCCGGTGAGGTTCAGCACCGAGCCCATCCCGCCCTTGGCGACGAGGGCCTTCTGATCGACCTGGGCTCCTTCAGGACCGGTCGCGGAGCCGTCGGAGAATTGCACGAGCTGGCCGATCTTCTCCTCCAAGGTCATCCGCTTCAGAAGCGACTCGACACGGGCGTCGATCGCCTTGGAATCGAAAGGGGCGAGAGCGAGCAGGGAAAGGAGCGGCATCATCGGCTCCTTTCAAGCTACCCGGAAGGGTCGTCCTCTCCGGCCCAACCCCCCTTCCGTTTGGAAACGACCCCAACGGAGTGGAGGGAGAGGACTTTATCAGGCTTTCGCCGTGAGTAGGTCTTCGATCTTGATGGGCAGATCGCGCACGCGAACGCCCGTCGCGTGGTAGACCGCGTTGCTCAGAGCCGCCGCCACGCCCGCGAGACCGATCTCACCCACGCCGCGCAGGCCCAGCTCGTTCACTTCCAGGTCCGGGTGGTCGAGGAAGTGGACCTCGACCTTCGGCGCGTCGGCGTTGACGGCCATCACGTAATCGGCGAAGTTCCGATTGATCGGCGCGCCGTTGCGGTGGTCGTACAAGGTCTCCTCGAACAACCCCATCCCGATGCCCATGACCGCTGCCCCCGCGATCTGATTGGTCGCGGTCTTCGGGTTCACGATCCGGCCCGCGTCGATCACCGTCACGATGCGCGGCACCCGCAGGCGGGCGGTCGCGTAATCCCAGCTCACCTCGACGAACTGGACGCCATAGGAGTGGCGCGAAACCTTGGGCGCGCCGCCGAAGGTGCCTTCCGACTTGCCACTGCCGGAGGCCGCCTGGATGTTCGATTTTCGAAGGATCGCCTCGAAGGGCATGCCTCCCGACGCCGGTTGGCCCTTGAGGTGGATCCTCCCTTCGGTATAAGCCAGCTCCTCGGCCTTCTTGCCCGAGAACGGCGTATCCTTCGTGGCGGTCGCGATGTCGTAGAGCTTCTTGACCGCCGCGTCCGCAGCCTGGAAGATAGCGGGCACGAGCGAACCGGTCGCCATCGAGCCGCCGTTGAGCGGACCGGGCGGCAGGTTCGTGTCGCCCAGGACAGGCTCGATCCGCTTAGGGTCGAGGCCCAGGCGCTCACCCGAGATCTGCGCCATCATGGTGTAGGTGCCGGTTCCGATGTCCTGGGTGCCGGAGGCGACCCGAACCGTGCCGTCGTGGCGCATGTCGACGACCACCTCGGCGGGAATGCGCTCCGCGATCCAGCCGCACACCGCCACGCCCCAACCGAGGGTGAGGCCGTCCTGCTTCATCGAGCCGACCTCCGGCGTGCGGCGATCCCAGCCGAACGCCTTTTTGCCGACCTCGTAGCACTCCAAAAGGTGGCGCGACGAGAACGGGATGTTCTTGCCCTCGTCGATCTTCGGCTCGTTCAGGATCCGAAGCTGGATCGGGTCCATCTTCAGCGCGATCGCCAACTCGTCCATCGCGGTCTCGGTGGCGAAGAGGCCGGGAACGGCCCCGGGTCCGCGCATCGAGGTGGGATTGCCGATGTTTCGGCGCGCCATCCCCTTGGTCACCCGCAGGTTGGGGCAACTGTACAGATAGCTCGTCGCCTCGCCGCAGTCCTCTTCGTAATCGTCGAGGATCGAGGTCGCATTGACGTAGTCGTGCTGGATGGAGGCGAGCTTTCCGCTCGAGGTGGCGGCTAGGCGGACCCGTTGCTGGGTCGGAGGCCGGTGGCCCGCCGTTTGGAACACCGCCTGCCGACTCAGGACCAGCTTCACCGGACGGTTGAGGTCTCGTGCCGCCGCCGCCGCGAGGGGGCTGAAGGTCCAGGGCCACAGCTTGCCGCCAAAACCCGAGCCGAGATACTTGGTCACGACCCGGACCTTCTCGTTGCCCACGCCGAGCTGCTGGGCGAGCACGTTCCGGTGGTTCACCACCGCCTGCGACGTCTCGTAGAGCAGGATCGAGTCGCCGTCCGGGACGGCGACCGTGCCGTGGAGCTCGATCGCGCTGTGGGTCTCACGCGGGGTCGTGTAGACGTGGTCGGTCCTGACCGTGGCCGCGTCGAACGCCTTCGCGGCATCGCCGCGCTCGCTTTCGACCTGCGGCTTGCCTTCGGGTTCCATCTCTTGCTCCACGTTAGGCTTTTCCGCACGGTAGATCGCCTTGACCGCCCGCGCGGCGGCCTGCGCCTGCTCGAAGGTGTCCGCGACCGCGAGAGCGACGTACTGGCCGTGGTAGCGGATCACATCGTCCTCGAACGGCGGACGATGTTCGTCGACGTGGGTGGAGAAGCCGGGATCGGGCGCCGGGCGGAACAGCTTCGGCAGGTTCTCGCGTTGGTAGATCTTCTGGACGCCGGGCATCCTTTCGGCCGCGGAGACGTCGAGCTTCGCCAGCGTTCCTTTGGCGATCGTCGCGCCGACCGGGACGGCGTAGAGCATTCCCGGAAAGTGGCGGTCCGAAGCGTAGTCCGCGACGCCGGTCGTCTTGAGCGGCCCCTCGACGCGGGGGATGGTGGTTCCGACGGTCTTCATGCTTTCTCCTGGGCGGAAGGGGTGGTGGCGAGGGTCAGGGCCTGGATGAGGCAGCGGCGGCCGAGTTCGACCTTGAAGGCGTTGCCCTCGTGCGGCGTGGCCCCGCGGAAGGTGGCCTCGCCGGCCTTTTGGAAGAGATCAGGAGAGGGCGCCTGCCCTTTGAGGATCGCCTCCGCCTCCTTCGCGCGCCAGGGGATCGAACCGACGCCGCCCATGGCGAGCCGCACGTCGTCCATGCGCCCGTCTTTCATCGTCACGATGGCGGCGGTCGAGGCGAGGGCGAACTCGTAGGAAGCGCGGTCGCGCAGCTTCAGGTACAGAGACTTCGTACCTTGCGGGAGCGGCGGAAGCGAGACGTGGGTGACCAGCTCGCCCTTGCCGAGTGCCGTCTCGATGTGGGGCGTGTCGCCGGGAAGCCGGTAGAACTCGCCGATGGGAATCGTGCGTTGGCCCTTCGGTCCCTGGATGTGGACCGTGGCTCCGAGCGCCATCAGGGCCACGTTCTGGTCAGAGGGGTTGCTCGCGATGCACTTTTCGCTCACGCCCAAGATCGCGAGGTTCTTGTGGTAGCCCTCGATCGCGGAGCAGCCGGAGCCCGGCTCGCGCTTGTTGCACGGCATGTCGACGTCGCGAAAGTAGACGCAACGAGTGCGCTGGAGCAGATTGCCCGCCGTGCTCGCCATGTTGCGGATCTGACCGGAGGCGCCTTGAAGGATCGCCTGCGACAGGACCGGGTAGCCCTTGAACACCTCGGGGTGATGGGCCACAGCCGCGTTTCGGGCCACCGCTCCGATCTTGAGCCCGCCGTCCGAAGTCCGTTCGATCCCTTCGAGCGGTAGGCCGCTGACGTCGACGAGCGCCTCGGGCCGCTCGACATCGAGCTTCATCAGGTCGTAGAGCCCCGTGCCGCCCGCGAGGAACCGGCCTTCCCGGCCGACCGCATCCTTTACGCTCTCCGCCTTGGCGTAGGTGAAGAGGGTCACGCTTTGCGGACCTCCTGGATAGCGTCGACGATGTTCGCGTAGGCGCCGCACCGGCAGATATTGCCGCTCATCGCCTCCTTGACGTCCGTATCCTCGGCGCCGACGGGCTCCTTCATGAGTGCGACCGCCGACATGATCTGCCCGGACGTGCAATAGCCGCACTGGTAGCCGTCGTGCTCGACGAACGCCGCCTGCATGGGGTGCATCTTCTGCGGGGTACCGAGCCCCTCGATGGTCGTGATCTCGTGGCCTTGGCTGGCAAGGGCGAGGGAAAGGCAGGAAAGGACCCGCTTGCCATCGACGTGGACGGTGCAGGCGCCGCACTGGCCGTGGTCGCACCCCTTCTTCGTGCCCGTGAGGTGCAGGCTTTCGCGCAGGGTGTCGAGCAACGAGGCGCGCGGATCGATCGTGGTTCGCACCGTTTTGCCGTTCACCTTCAGGGCGAAGGGCACGAGGGTGGTCGGCGCCGAGACGTGCGTGGCCTCTTCGACCAAGGATCCGGAAGGGGCCGTCGGCGCGACCGTGCCGGACTTGTCGGTGGGCGCCTCCGCAAGGGCGAACGGCCCGAGCGAGGCGGCGAGGCCGGCGGCTCCAAGGTGGGTGAGCAACGCGCGCCGGGTGGTGGAGGGGGTTTGTCCCTCGTCGGGAAGATCTTGTGGCATGGAGAAATCGCCTCGACCCCGTAAGAGGAGAGTGAGGGACGACGGTACTACGAAATCGATAGCGCCGCCGTTTCTTCGCTCAAGGCCCGGCCAGTTCGCGAAGGGCGCTCTGTCGCTCGCGCTTCGCCCATTCGACCTTCAGCCTTTGCCCCGTTTCGAGCGCGAGGTTTGCGGGACGGTCGCCGTGAGGCGGCCGCTCGGTCAGGACGAAGAGGACGTCGTCTCCGACCGAAGCCGCGAGATCGGCGCGGTAGTAGACGTCGGCGTAGCCGTTGCCGACGATCTCGCCCGCGATCCGAACGTCGGGCCTCTCCTCTTCGAGCAAGGCTTCCTCCCTCAGGAGAGCCTCTTTCAGTAGGTTGACGAAGACGGGGTTCGGGTAGTCCTGCCGAACGTTGAGGGCGACACGAACACCAGCGAGGGGACTTGGGGCGGCGAGCGGGTTGAGGCCTTCCTGCACAGAAGGCCGCCGCTCCAGAACCGTCAGCCGCTCGCTTAGGACGCGCAGCCGCCCCGCCAGAGCCAAGGAGGCTCCGAGGCTCAAGGCCGCGAGAAGGAGGGCGAGAAGGATCATGCCATCTCCGGAGAGGTCTTACGCTACCTTCTCGCCCCCCATCCCTTTCATCACCTTCTCGAGGAACGCCTTCGCCTCCGGACCCATCTCCGCGTCCTCCTCTTTCGACACGTCGGTGAGACCGAGCTTGTCGGTGAGGAGGAGGGTCAGCATCTGGGTGAGCGGGCTTTCAGAACCGTTCTCGCCCGTTCCGCCACCGAGCGTCACGACGCTGTGGGGGACCAGCGGATGCTTGGTGTCCTTCAGGGCGTCGGCGATCTGGCCGATCATCTTCTGCTTGACCATGATGCTGGACGAGCCGTACGCCTTGCGAACCTCGCGGATGCCCAGCGCCTCGGCGATCTGGACCCGCGCCTTGCTCTCCGCCTCCGCGTTGGAGAGGAGCACCGTGCGCTCCGAGTCGGCCTTGGCGCGCAGGACGGTCTGATGGGCCTCGGCCTCGGCGCGCAGGATCGTCTGCCGCGCGTCGGCCTCCGCGATGGTGATGTTGCGGCGGGCGTCCTTCTCCGCGCGCTGGGCGGCGGCATCGGCCTGGTTGACCTCGATCGCGATCTGCACCTTTGAATCCGAAAGGTCGGTCTGGCGGCTGGCGATCGCCTTCGCCTCGTTCAGGGAGCGTAAACCCGCTTGGGCCTCTTCCTGCTTCTTGTAGGTCTCGCTCTGCTCGACCGCCACCTGTCGCTCGCGCAGCTGGACGAGGATAGTCTCGATCTGCGAGTCTCCCACGCGGGAGTGCGGCGTGCCGATCAGCACCTCTTGGAGACCGAGGTCGTAGTCCGCGAATCGGGTTCTCATATCGCCCGAGGCGATGCTCTGGATCTCGCTACGCTCTTGGATGAGCTCGATCAGGGTGCGCTGCTGGCCTTGGTTCTTGAAGTAGCTGGAGACGAGCGGGTCGAGGCTCTGCTCGATCAGGTTCTTGACCGAACCGAAGCGCTGCACCACGTGGGGCGCCTTGCGGTAGTCGATGTTGATCACCACGCTCAGGGGCAGCTCCGGCTCGAAGGCGTCCTTCGTGATCAACCCGATCTCCCGTAGAGAGGCATCCAGCTTGTGCGCGCCGTTGTCGGTGGCGATCCACTTGAGAATAATATTCGTAGTGGGCACCATGATCACTTCGCCCGCGTATGGGTTAAAGGCGTACTTTCCCGGCAGAAGCGCTTCGTCCCAGATGCCGCGACCGCCCTTTCGGCAAAGCTCGCCGTGCCGGAACGCGTCGCCCGACACGTCCTCGCCGCGCTCGCCGTAGTAGCTGACCACGACGCCGACCTCGCCCACCTGGACGTGGGTCTTGGGTTTCAGTTCGATGCTTGCGAACAGCCGGTTGATCCAGTAGGTGCCCTCGGAGAGCACCTGGTATTGACGACCCCGAAAACCGCCCGCCCGGAGGAACGCCTGCGGGTCTTGGAAGTTGTTGTGGTAGTTCGCGTCGGTGCGGCTGTCGCCCACGGTGGGCGCGATGATGTCGCCTTGGCGGAGCGAGGGGCCGTCCTGCACCGTCACGATGCCGATCTGGTCGTTCGCGCCGTCGATCACGACGGGCGAGAAGCCGTTCTGCTTCGCGATCTGCTCAGCGATGTTGGCGATGGCCGCCGCCTCGTCCTTGCCGCCGATCGGGAGGTAGTAGATCTCCTTCGGGCCGCAGATCACGACGAACTGGGCGAGGTTGATGGCGTAGGTGCCTTCACGCAAGATGGCGCGCTGAGGGCCTTGCTGGCCCCCTGCCTGAAGCCAAGCGCGCACGTCGGTGAAGTCGGCGGCGACGACTCGTCCGAGGGTCTGGCCCGCCTCGACGGCTTCGTGGCCATCGTCGGTGGTGCGTCCGAGCGGCTGGCCGTCGCGGGCGAAGACGTAGCCGATCTGTCCGCGATGGATCGTGACGAGCGGCACCCGGTGGACCTTGTACTGCAGGCCGCGCCGCCAGTGGAGGCCGCCGCGTAGGACCTCGGGCTGGAAGCCCGCCTCATCCTTGAGGGCGACGATATGGTTATGGACGTGGCCACCCCACGTCTTTTCGACGATTCCGACCTCCGTGTTCCCGATGAGGCGTGGGCCGAGGATGAACTTGACGATCAGGGGAACCGCGATCAGGAAGATCACGACCAGAACGATGAGGGTAACGGCCAGCGTAGGCACTTTCTATAGGCTCCTTTCCACCGAAAGGAAGGGTCGCCGGTCCTTGCGCCCGGACCGCGGGCTTGGAGAAGGGAAATCGTCCACTTCGGTTGTAAGGGAGTATGGTTTCGCGCCCGCAGGGCGAGGTAGGCCCATGGCCCTACGCCGTCAAAGCCCAGGTTTACAAACGGGAAGAGGCTTTTGGAAATCACAGCGGGGAGCCGAGCCGCCTTCTCGATGAACACAGCCGTTACCAAAACGACGGTCCTGTTCCATGTGAAACAGAACCGCCGGGGTCGTTAGCGTCGATCGTGTTCCGCGCTAGCGCGGACGCCGCGTTCGAGAACGCGGTAAGCGGCGGCGCCGAGCGCGATGGCCGCGATGGTTGTAAGCATGCGGTTACCTCCTGTATGGGGCCGGACCGCCGTGTCCGATCTTAACGTGTCCCGACTACGCGGTCGGGACACACCCTTATTGAACCTTTTCGGGGGCTAAGGTTCGACCCATTAGTCCCGTAGGCGAGAATCTTAGAGATTTTTAACTAAACCTCGCGATGGATCACGTAGTGAGCCACCGTGCGGAGGAGCTCGCGGGCCGGAGTGTCGGGAAGCGCCTCAAGGGCCTTCAGGGCATCTCGCACGTGATCCTCAGCCATCGCCTCCGCTTCCGCGAAAGCCCCCCGGGTCTGCATCCAATCCGCGAACATCCGCAACTCGTCGTCGCTCACGCCGCCCCCGAACTTCGTTCGGACCGTCTGTGCCTCGGGTTCGCTGAGCCGCTCGCGCAGGAGAATCAGCGGGAGGGTCGCCTGCCCTTCACGGAAGTCGGTGGCGAGGGGCTTGCCGGTCTTGCGGCCGTCGCCTCGGTAGTCGAGGAGGTCGTCCACGATCTGAAACGCGAGCCCAACGTGATACCCGTAGGCTTTCAGCGCGTCTCGCTCAGGTTTCGTGGCTTCGGCTACGATGGCTCCCGACTCACAACACGCCTCGATCAGGCTGGCGGTCTTACGGCGAAGGATATCGAAGTGGTCATCGATACTAAGGTTGAACAGGCCACGGACTTCCACTTCCCGGACCTCGCCCTCCGCCATGTCGATCACGGCGGCGGAGACGGTGCGGATCAGGTCGAGGTCGCCGTCTTCCGCGAGCAGGCTCATCGCCCGCGCGAGGAGCACGTCGCCCGAAAGGATGCTTGCCGTGTTGCCCACCTCGGCGGCGGCGGTCGGCTTTCCGCGCCGGGTGGCGGCGTGGTCGATCACGTCGTCGTGGATGAGGGTCGCCATGTGGATCATCTCCAGTCCGGCCCCGAGGCGGCGGGTCCGCTCCGGATCGTACGGACGACCGATGGCGCGAGCGGCGAGGGCGACGAAGGCCGGGCGCAGGCGCTTGCCACCGGCGGTGAGGGTGAGCGAGCCGACGCGATCCACGAGGCTCACCCCGCTCCGCACGCGGCGGGCGAGTTCTTCCTCCACGAGGGCGACCTCGCGTCCGATAGCGTCGAGCATCTCGGGCCGGATTTGGCCCTGGGTGAGCGTGGCGAAGGCTTGGGCGGTCATGGTTTTCGTCCCCAATGGACGCAGAGGTTGCCGAGCATCAGGTCGCGATAGGCGACGTCGACGAAGCCGGCCCGCTCCATTGCGGCGGCGAGCGTTTCACGTGAAGCAAAACGCAGGGTGGACTCAGGAAGGTAGGCGTAGGCCTCGTCGCTGAGCCTCAAAAGCTTTCCGAGGAAGGGAAGGGCGCGCCTGAGCGCGAACTCCGCGGTCCAACGAACGAGAGGATTGCGCGGGCGGGCCATGTCGAGGCTGACGAACCGCCCTCTGGGCTTGAGGACCCGCGCGGCCTCCGTAAGAGCCGCGTCGAGGTTCGGCACGTTGCGTAGGCCCCAACCCACCGATACTGCGTCGAACGCCCCTGAAGCGACGGGAAGGCGGCAGGCGTCGCCGAGAGCGAGCGCCGAGGCTCCCAACTTTTCCTGGGCGCCTTCGAGCATCGGCAGACAGAAATCGACGCCGAACACCCGCCCGGAAGACCCCACCGCTCCCCGAAGAGGGATCATGAAATCGCCGGTGCCGCAACAAACGTCCAAGGCACGATCCCCCTCTCGCAAGGCGAGGCGGGAAACGGCAAAGCCGCGCCAACGGTGATGGAGGCCGAAAGACATGAGGCCGTTCATGCGGTCGTAGCCTCGGGCGATCCCCGCGAACATGCCGCGCACGGCCGTTCGCTTCCGATCGCCTTCCGTCTGCCAGATCGCGTTACCCTCCATCATCTTCGTTATACCCTTGGAAGACGCTGACGTGATTGAAGTTTCAATAACTTATGAAATATTTCGGGCGCGTTAGGTCTTTGGGCGGGTCGACGCTGAAAAGCCCGCAAGTGAGGCGACCTAAGTACACTCCCTTCCATGAAGCTTAAGTTGGGCCTGCCCAAAGGCAGCCTCCAAGAGCCGACCTTCGCCCTCTTCGCCCGCGCGGGCTATTCGATCAAGGTCTCGTCGCGCTCCTACCAACCGGTGATCGACGACGACACCATCGAACCGGTCCTCCTGCGTCCGCAGGAGATCCCTCTGTACATCGAGCAGGGCATCCTCGATGCGGGTCTGACCGGCAAGGACTGGATCGAGGACGCGGGAGCGCAGGTTCAAGAAGTCTGCGAACTGCGCTACAGCAAGATCACGAACAACCCCATCCGGGTCGTGCTCGCCGTCCACCAGGACTCGCCCGTCCAGTCCGTGCAGGATCTGAAAGGATTGCGGATCGCGACGGAATACGTGCGCCTGACCGAGCGCTGGCTGGCGGCGAACGGCGTCGAGGCCCAGGTCGAGTTCTCCTGGGGGGCGGACGAGGTGAAGGTGCCGACCCTCGTGGACGCCATCGTGGTCAACACCGAGACCGGCAACTCCCTGCGCGCTCACAACCTGCGGATCGTCGAACTGCTGCTCACCTCCACCACCCGCTTCGTCGCCAGCCCCGCCGCTTGGCAGGACGACTGGAAGCGCGAGCGGATCGAGAACCTGGAGATTCTCCTCACGGGCGCTATGAACGCCGCGCGGCTCGTCGGCCTCAAGATGAATCTTCCTGCGGACCGCAAGGACGAGATCCTCGCCATCCTCCCCTCGATCAACACCCCGACCCTCTCGCCCCTTGCGGACCCCGCCTGGCTCGCTGCCGAGACGATCCTAAGCGAGCGCGAGGTGCGTGATCTGATCCCATCGCTCAAGCGTGCGGGCGCGACCGGACTCGTCGAGTACCCGCTGAACAAGGTTATCTACTAAGGACGGCTAACGGATCGCGTAGACCCGACCGTCGTCCGATCCGACGTACACCGTCCCGTCCGCCCCCAGGGCAGGCGAGGAGCCGACGGCGGCTCCGGTGCGGAACGCCCAGCGCCGTTTGCCGGTCCGGCCGTCGAGGGCGTACAGCCGCCCGTCGTTCGAGCCGACGACCACCGTGCCGTCGGCCTCGAACGCCGGTGAGGAGACGATCTCGGCGCCCGACTCGAAGCGCCATCGCAGGGCTCCGTCCCGGCGGTCCAAGGCGTAGACCGCCCCGTCGCTGGAGCCGACGACCACCGTGCCGTCCACCCCGACGGCGGGCGAGGAGAAGGTCGGCCCCCCTAGCGGCGCGGACCAAATCTTCTCGCCCGTCGCCCCGTCCACGGCGTACAGCCCTCCATCGATGGCGCTGACGTAGACGGTTCCGTCCGCATCGAGGGCGGGCGAGGTGGCGGAGACGCGGTTCGGAAAGCTCCACTTCGTCTTACCAGTCCTGCCATCGAGCGCGAACGTACCATAGAACTCCCCGTTGACGATCACGGTTCCGTCCGGCGCGACCGCCGGGGAGGCGTGCGCGAAACCGCCTTTCTGGACCGCCCACCGCAAAGCGCCGGTCGCGGGGTCGAGCGCCCGGTACTTCCCGTCGCTGGATCCTACGATCACCGTACCGTCGGGCAGAAGGGCAGGCGACGAGTAGACTTCGTCGCCCGTCTCGACCCCCCAGCGTAGCTTGCCCGTCGCACCGTCGAGGGCGTAGACCTTCTTGTCGTCCGAGCCGACGTACACCGTCCCGTCCAGCCCGATCGCCGCCGACGAGGTGACGCGGTCGCCGGTCTCGAAGCGCCAGCGGACGGCCCCGGTCTTCGAATCGAGCGCATAGACGTTCTTGTCGTCCGAGCCGACGATTACGGCGCCGTCGGACGTGAGGACGGGCGAGGAGAACACGCGTCCGCCCGTTTTGAACGCCCATCGCCTCACACCCTTGGCGCTTACGCTCGCTCCGCGCCCGGCGTTCGCGACGCCCCCGTGGAACTTAGGCCAGGGCGACTTCGCTAGCCCATCGGAGGCGGCTGGACCAAAGCCGAGAAGGAGCGGAAGGGCGAGGACGGCGAGGAATCGACGGTAGGGCATGGCGGCGGGCTTATTGTAAGCCGGAATCGTCGGCTTTGAAGACCGTTCGAATTCGCGATAGTCCAACCGCCGGATCAGGGATCGGTCATCGAGTCGTTTTGCCTGCTCGGCTACGACCTGAGAGAATACGACGGCCTCTTCCAGGAGAAGCTGGAACTGCGATGGACTGCGTTCACACAAGCGGGACAAAGGAGAGCCGGCTTCAGCCTCCGATCGAACGTCTCGGCGTCTACCTGCGCGCGATCCGCCGCCATGCACCGCTATGGTCGCGGTGCATGGGACGGGATCTTCCGGGAACGACCGATTCCTGGTGCGGTTCGACGTCGGCGCCCTGTCCCACGCGGAGCTGGTGCACGCCATCGTGCTGTACGGTACGGAGGTCGCTCCCGTGCTCGGCACGGCCCTCGTCTAGCGCGCGAGCCCGGCGATCACGTCCTTGTAGCGCTCGGAGACGACCTTCCGCTTCACCTTCAGGGTCGGCGTCAACGTCCCGTTCTCCTGGGTGAACGGCTCCGCTACGAGGGCGAACCGCTTGACCGCCTCGAACGGCGCGACCGTCCTGTTGACGGCGTCGATCTCCTTCTTGATCGCCTTCTCGTCGGCGCCTTCGGCGGGGACGACCAAGGCGATCAGATAGTCCATCCCGTCGCCCAGCACGACGGCCTCTTGGATGAGCGGCGAAACCCGCAGGAGCCCTTCGATCTTCTGAGGGGCGACGTTCTTGCCGTTTCCCAGCACGATCAGGTCCTTCTTCCGGTCGGTGATCTTGAGGTTCTTGCCCTCGAACGCCCCGATGTCCCCGGTGTGGAACCATCCCTCCCTGTCGATCGACTGCGCCGTCTCCTCGGGGAGATTGTGGTAGCCCAGCATGAGGCCCGGCCCGCGCATGAGAATCTCGCCGTCGTCGGCCAGCCGGACTTCCATGCCGAGAGGCTCGCCCACCGTCCAGAACTTGTTGTTCTCAGGCCGGTTCACGATGCTACCGCCGCTCGTCTCCGTCAGCCCGTAGCCTTGCAGCACGGTCAGGCCTGTCGCCATGTAGAACTCCGCGACCTCCGGGGCGAGGGCCGCGCCGCCGGAGACGAGATACCGTAGCCGTCCGCCGAACCCCTCCCGCACCTTCTTCGCCACCACCGCGTCGAGCATGGGCGCGAACGGCGCGAACTTCCCGTAGGCCCGCTTCGTGCCCTGCGCCAGCATCCAGCCGAACAGCTTCCGCTTGATCGGCTTGTCTTTGGCTACGCGGTCGAGGATCCGCTGACGCAGGCTCTCCAGGAAGCGCGGGATGCACATCATCACCGTCGGTCGCGCCTCCTTCATCTCCGCTTGGAGGAAAGCGAGGCCGCGCGAGTAGACGATGCTCGCTCCCAGACGGACCGGAAGCACCTGCCCCGCGACCCTTTCGTAGACGTGGCTCATCGGAAGGAAGCTCAGGAAGACGTCGTCGGCGCCCAGATGGATCGACTGCTCGACGAAGTCGGCGACGTGGACGAACGCCCGGTGCGGCATCACCGCTCCCTTCGGGACGCCCGTGGTACCGCTCGTGTAGATGATGCAACAGGGATCTTCATCCCCGATCTCGACCGCCGGCTCGAAAGGCTCCGCGTCCAGCTCCTTGACGAACACCGACTCGCCCACCTTCGCCGCCTGCTTCTCCGAGTCCACCACGACCAGCTTCGCCCCGGAGTCCTCGACGATGTAGCGCGTCCCGTCGGCGGGTAGGGTCGGGTAGATCGGTACCACGACGAGACCGCTCAGGTAGGCCGCCCAATCGAGGATCGCCACCTCGATGGCGTTTTCCGCGATCACCGCGATCCGGTCGCCTTTGGTCAGTCCTTTCGCCTCGAGAGCCCCGCATACGCGCAGAATCCGTTCCCACGCCGCATCGTAGGTGAGCGATTGCGCTTCTTTGCCGACGGTGGCGAAGGCGGCGCGGGCTCCGTGGTGACGGACGGCGTCGCGCAAGGTGGCGGCGAGGGTCATGATCGTGGATTGTAGACGGATAGGGGGGAAGGGAGCAGGGGGATGGAGGAAAAGGGGACCGGAGAGCGGTGGGTAGACCGATCCACCATAATCTCCCCATGACCGTTCGCGAACTCCGCGAAAAATATCTGGCGTTCTTCGAGTCGAAGGGACACCGCCGATTCCCCTCGGGCTCGCTCGTGCCCTACGACGTGACCGGCAAGCTCGACGAGAGCCTGCTCTTCAACGGCGCGGGCATGATCCAGTTCAAGCCCTACTTCCGGGGCATCGCCCAGCCCGACCATCCGCGTCTGACGACCGTCCAGAAGTGCGTCCGCACGAACGACATCGACGAGGTCGGCGACGCGACCCACCTCTCGTTCTTCGAGATGCTGGGCAACTTCTCGTTCGGCGATTACTTCAAGAACCAGGCCATCGACTTCTCGTGGGAGTTCCTGACCTCGCCCGAGTGGCTGGGCTTGGACAAGACCCGCCTCGCCTTTACGATCTTCGAGTCCGACGACGAGGCGTACGACGCCTGGGCGCTCCACCTGCGCGGCGCGGGCATCGATCCCGACACCCGCATCTTCCGCTTGGACGAGGAGACCAACTACTGGCCCGCGGGAGCCTTCTCGAAAGGACCTCCTGGTCCCTGCGGTCCCAACTCGGAGATGTTCTACTGGACCTCCGAAGCTCCTTCGCCCCAAGGGAACTATGGAAAGGATGGCTTCCTCGCCGACGACGCGGCGGGCAACTGGGTCGAGATCTGGAACGACGTCTTTATCCAGTACGAGTGGCAGGGCCACCCCGACCCTTCCGGGAAGGGCTACGTCAAGGACGCGATGCCCGAGCTGCCGTTCCGCTCGATCGACACCGGCATGGGGCTCGACCGCACCGCGTTCGTCCTCGGCGGCAAGAAGTCGGTCTACGAGAACGGCGCCTTCGACGGCGTCTTCCGCATCCTGAACGAGCTGACCGGCGACAGCCTGGACTACGCGACCGACCCCTCGCCCAGGGGGCAGGCCGCGCGCATCGTCGCCGACCATGTCCGCAACGCCGCCTTCTGCGTCGCCGACGGCATCCTTCCCGGCAACACGGGCCGGGGCTACGTCGTCCGCCGCCTCATCCGCCGCGCCGTCCTCAAGGGGCAGCGCACCCTCGGCCTCTCGGAACCGTTCCTCTACCAGGCCTTCGAGGGCGTGGTCGAGACGATGGGCGACTTCTACACCGAACTGAACGAGCGGCGCGAGACGATCGTGACGACCCTGCGCAACGAGGAGGAGGCGTTCCGGCGGACGCTGAAGGCAGGCTTCGATCTTTTCATGGACTACCTGAACACAAAGGGGATCGAAGAAACCAGAGACTCTCAGCTCCTTTCTAACGGAGATGTTGCAGGCGGGCACTGGGTTGGTGCTAACGTTGGTCGCCCCGAGCGGGTAACCGAGCCTTCAGAGTATCAGCGGGTCGCTGGTCGATTTGCGATCAAAACTTTCCCTGGTGACGAAGCTTTCAAGCTTTACGGCACTTTCGGATTCCCGCTCGAAGTCACCCAGGAACTTGCCGCCGAAGCGGGCGTTGCGGTGGACCTTGAGGGCTACGAGGCGGCTCTCAAGGCGGATCAGGCTCTCGCGCGGGGCGCGCAGGGCGAGAAGTCGGCCTATGGCGACGTCAAGGCGGCGGATGAGGAGACCGTCCCTGACGCTCCCGCGACCACGACCTTCACCGGCTACTGCGCCACCGAGGGCACGGGACGCATCGTCCGCATCCGCAAAGGCGAGGAAGGATCCCTCCTCGTCGCGCTCGACGAAACGCCCTTCTACGCCGAGTCTGGCGGTCAGGTGGGCGATACCGGAACGATTAAGCTCGAAGACGGCACGGTGTTCCACGTGGAAGAGACCACGAAGAGGGGCGGCACGTTCTGGCACCGGGTCACGGGAGAGGTCATCAACCTTCTCGGCCAGACCGTCACCCTCAAGGTCGACGCCGATCGCCGACGCAAGATCCAGCGCAACCACACCGCGACCCACCTTCTCCAGGCCGCCCTGCGCGAGGTTCTCGGCTCCCACGTCGCCCAGGCGGGCTCCGCCGTCGGTCCCGACCGTCTGCGCTTCGACTTCGCCCACGGCAAGGCGATGACGTCCGACGAGATCGAGCGGGCGGAGCGGCGCGTTATGGAGCGCATTCTCGCCAACGAGGACGTGACGACCTACGAGGATCTTCCCATCGCGGAGGCGAAGGCGAAGGGCGCGATGGCCCTCTTCGGCGAGAAGTACGGCGACCGCGTCCGCATGGTCGAGGTCGGCGACTTCAGCCGGGAGCTTTGCGGCGGTATCCACGTCCGCACGGCGGGCGAGATCGGCCCTTTCCGCATCGTCTCCGAGAGCAGCGCGGCGGGCGGCGTCCGCCGCATCGAGGCTGTGACCGGCGAGGCCGCCTACGAGCTGGCCCGCCAGGAGACCCACCGTATCCGCGAGGCGGCGACCCTCCTCAAGGCGGCTCCCGGTGAGTTGGTCCAAGCGGTCGAGCGCGCTCTCGCCCAGGTCCGCGAGGAGCGGCAGAAGCGGGAGCGGGCGGAGAAGGCCGCCCTCTCCGGCGGCGGGGGCGGCGCCGACACGACGGACGTCGGTGGCGTGACGCTCTGGCGCCGCGACTTCGGCGACGTCGATCCTAAGACCGCCGCCTCGGCGGTCGACGACACCGCCGCCCAGGCTCCGAACCAGGTCACCCTCGCGGCGGTCGTCGCGGGCGGTAAGGTCCAGTTCATCGCCAAGGCGGGGGCCGAGGCGGTGGCGAAAGGCGCCCACGCGGGCAACCTGCTTAAGGAAGTCTCCCGCATCGCGGGCGGCGGCGGCGGCGGACGGGCCGAGTTCGCCACCGCCGGCGGCAAGGATCCCGCCAAGGTGGCGGAGGCCCTCGCGGCGGCGGAAGATATCCTGCGCGGCCAAGTCGACTGACGGTCGGCCCTCCCCGTGAGCGGGGAGGGCCGACGCCTAAGCGAGAAGATTTCCGAGGACCGTCGCTTCGTCGCCTCTTGAGGGCCCCTTAGGTTAAGAGAACGTTAAAGGGACAGGTAGCATCTCTCGCGTGTTTCCGATCGCTCCCCTTGCTTACCTCGTCCAATCGGCGCAGACCGACCGGACGGAAGCCGACCAGACGAAGGCCGGCCGCGCGCAGGAGGCGGCGCGTCTGCTCGACCGCGCGGGCCGGCTGTTGCAGGGCGGTCAACTCACGGAGACGAAGGCCAGCCGCCGGACGGGTCTCGCCCTCGAATCCGAGCTTCGGGACTTTCGCGCCACGGGGTTCGCGCTGGAAAGCGCCCGCCCTGTCAATCCGCTTTGGGCCACCGGCTTCCTTCAGGCTCAGTACCTGAACAGCGACGCCGAGAACGGGCCGAACGACGCCTTTCGCATCCGGCGCGCCCGTCTGAACGGCAACGTGCTGATCGACGCCAAGACGATGGGGCGCGGTAGCGTGGAGTTCGCCTCGGGATCGAACCAGACGACGGCCCAGGTTCGAGACGCCTTCATCCAGTATCGTCCTGGAACCTTCCTGCGTCTCGACGGACCCGCGTTCACCCTAGGGCAGATGAATACGCCGCTCGGCTACGACATCTCGCTGCCTTCCTGGGCTCGCACCTGGCCCGAGCGCTCGCAGTACGAACAGGCCCTCTTCTCCGGTGAGCGCGGACGAGGCTTTCTGGCCCAGGTCGGTTCGGTCGACAACTACGTCTACGCGGGCGTCTTCAACGCCCTGACGGTGAACGATCCCGAGCAGGCGAGCCTTCCGGCGGGCCAGGGCGACAAGGTCGGCCCGATCGCGGGCGTCCGCTTCCAGCGCGGCGCCCTCAACGGAGGCGTTTCCGGCTTCGCCACCCGTCGCCCTCGCTACGTGAACAACGGGGTGGCCTCTCCCGAGGGCGATCGTTCCTTCGCCTACGCCGACCTTCGATACGCCCCACTGAACTCGCGGTGGGACGTCCGCGCCGAGGCGATGGTCGGTAACGATCGCGTCCCGTCCGCCGCCGCCTCGGCGACGAACCGGTCCCGCCCACTTTTCGGAGCCCATCTCCAGGTCGACCGGGAGATCAACGCCAAGGACCGCCTGATGTTCCGGGCGGAGACCTTCGACCGTGACCGCCATGAGAGCGGCGACTCTCTCAACCTCGTGGGCTTCGGCTACGTGCGGGACGAAACCGCCAACCTGCGCCTTACCGGAGCCATCGAGTTCGCCCACGACGGTCGTCGGACTACGGGCCAGAAGGACTACACGGTTCTTACCCTTCGCGCCCAACTCCGGTTCTAAGAGAGTCTAGGAGCCCAAGCGCCGCCAACTCCCGGGCCGCTCGCCGGGAGCCCGCGTCTCGTTCCCGAACCAGAAACGCGGCAGCCCCGGCTTCGTCTCCCGTCGCCGCCAAGGCTTGGGACGAGGCCTTCTGGCTTCGATCGCAGAGGCGGACGACCACGAGGATCGCCCAACCGGCCAGGAGGAAGGCTAAAATCCACGCAAGGCGCGGCAAGCCGAACTGCCAAGCGGCGAATCCCGCGTAGAAGGTGGGCCACCCGGCGTACTGGCCGAACAGCTCTGGGAAGCCGGGCGCGTACACCAAGATCCGCGCCAAGGCGAATCGGCGTTCGCTCGGCGGCAGATCGCGCAGGGCCGTCGTCGCGATCAGGGTCCGCCCCGTCCAACGTGCCTTCGGTCGCTCCGAGGCGGCGGGCGAGATCCGAAGACCCTTGATCGACACCCCTAGAGCCTGAGCCAGGACGCGCGCCTCCTCCTCAAAGGTCGGACTGGGTTTCGGCGCGTCGAAGGTCCGCCAGGCGAGCGGGAACAGGATACGCTCGCCCTTCGCACCGAGAGCGATACTGAGCCAGGCGCCGACGATCAAGGGTGGAAACAGAGGTCCGAACGTGAAGTGGGAGACCGTGAGGCACACGAAGGCAAGACCGAACAGCCCCCGCCGCGCCCCTTCCACGCGTCGCCGGTACGCGCGCTCCATCTCGCTCATCTCAACATGGACGATCTGAAACGGATCGGTTTGGGGCGGGTCGCACGATTTCAGGACCGAGCCCTCCTTTCGTCGAAGCTTGATCGTCATGTCTTCCCGATGGGCCTTGAGGGTAAGGAGGCGGGGAGTTCGGGTAAACCCAGACGCAACACCCATGGCCCGCTTCGAGATCTCGACCGAATACCTGGTGCGGTTCCTCCGGGACCTGCTCGAAACCCCCAGCCCGACGGGCGACACCGAGTACGCTATCGGGCTCGTCGAGGGTGAGCTCGCGGCGATGGGCGTGGCGACCGAGCGCACGGCCAAGGGCGCCCTCCTCGCCCACCTTCCGGGGCTTCGCGACGACGCGCCTCGCGCTCTGACCGCCCACGTCGATACCCTCGGCGCGATGGTCCGCAAGATCAAGCCCAACGGACGGCTCCTCCTCACCGCCCTCAACGGCCTGATGTGGCCCAGCGTCGAAAGCGAGGGGGTCCAGATCATGACCCGTTCCGGCCGCCAGGTGCGCGGCTCGCTCGTCCTCGCCAACGGGGCGGGCCACGTCAACAAGAAGGCCAGCACCGAGGAGCGAAACGCGGACACGATGGAGGTGCGCCTGGACGAACGGACGAACTCCGCCGAGGAGACCCGGTTGCTCGGCATCGAGGTCGGCGATTTCGTGGCCTTCGACCCTCGCGTCGAGGCAGGTGAGGCAGGGTTCGTCCGAAGCCGCTTCCTGGACGATAAGGCGTGCGTCGCCTGCGCCGTCGCCGCCGTCAAGGCCCTGGTGGACGCCGAGGTGACCGCCGCCCAGCAGACGACCTTGCTTATCTCGAACTACGAGGAGGTCGGGCACGGCGGCATGGACGGCCTTCCCGCCGACCTGCGGGAGCTCGTCGTCCTCGACATGGCGTGCATCGGCGAGGGTCTTCAGGGCGACGAGTTCCACACGTCGATCTGCGTCAAGGATTCCAGCGGCCCCTACAGCAAGCGCCTGAGCGACCGCCTTCGCGACCTCGCCGACCGGCGCGGCATCGATCTGCGTCCCGACGTCTATCCCTACTACGGCTCCGACGGCTCCGCCTACTGGCGAAGCGGCGGTCGCGCCGAGGTGGCCCTGATCGGGCCTGGGGTCGACACCAGCCACGGCTATGAGCGCACCCACCGCGACGCTCTCGCCGACACCGCGCAGCTCGTCGCCGAGTACCTCGTGGAGGAATGAAGCCGGTTCGCCCCGAGGCGAGGCCGCCCGTTCCCCCGTACGATCAGCGCCCGATGCTCTGGACCACGGGCGCGATCTTCGCCGCTTCGGGCCTTGCCGTTCTCCTGATCGACAACCCGCTCGTGCCGCTCAGCCACGAGTTCCAGCTCATTCCGATCGGTCTTGGGGGCGCGGTCGGCACGGCGATCCTGCGCGAGAAGCTCGGGCCCCGCTGGGTTTGGGCCTACACCGTCTTTATCCTGTGGTACGCCTACGCGGTGGTCATGGATAAGACCTCGATCGGGGTGGTGTTCGTCGCGTCGGGTCTGTTCAGCCTTACCCGCGCCATCGTTCAGACGGCGACGGAGTTGGAGGCTTAGGGCCAGGGGGTTGGAATGCCGTTGATGCTTCGGGACGTCGCGACCCGTCTCATCCTCTCTCCGGAACGCGTCGAGGCCGAAACCGGCTGGTGCCGCGCCTCGATCCCGCTCGCCCTGGGAGCGGATGAGATCGCCCGCCTCGCCGACGGTCTACGACGTCTCGTAACCGACGGGCACGGTTCTTTCCTCTGGTCGAACGAGGGTGGCGAGGTTCGGATGGAGATCGTGATGGCGAAGCGAGGCGAAACCCACTGGTCCGTCCGCCTCCAGGCCCCGCCCGACTTTCTGCACGAGCTTCGTCTGGTGTTCGTCGGTCGTCAGGAGGAACTCGAGGGTCTGGCGCATGGACTATGACGGCGAGGGGATCGGGGCGGGGTCGCCCGTCTCGGGAACGTCGAGCGTGTCGACCCGTACGATCAGCACCGTGGTGTTGTCAGAGCCGCCGCCCTGAAGAGCGAGGCCGACCAACCGCCAACAGGCGTCGGCGGGCGAGAAGCCCTTCAGGATCTCCGCGATCTGCGGGTCCTCGACGTGGTTCAGGAGGCCGTCGGAGCAGACGAGGAACAGGTCGCCCGTCTGAAGCTCGTGTCGCGCCACGTCGGGCACGACCTGCGCCTCAGTGCCGACCGCGCGGGTGATGACGTGCTTGTACGGGTGGCCCTTCGCCTCTTCGGGGTTGATGATGCCCGCACGGATCGCCTCGTCGGTCCAGGTGTGGTCGTGGGTGAGCTGTTCGAGAGCGCCATCGCGAAGTCGGTAGACGCGGCTGTCGCCCACCTGAACCGTGTACGCCTCGTCCTGGCGCAGGACGAGTGCGGAGAGGGTCGTGCCCATCCCCTTGCGCTGGGGATTGTTCTTCGCGTTCTCGAACACGAAGCGGTTCGCCGCCACGACGGCGGTGGTCATCGCGGTCACGGGCGAGTCGCCGGGGTGATTGACGTACACGTCGATAAACGTCTTCGAGGCCAGCTCGCTCGCGATCTGGCCCGCCGCGTGGCCGCCCATGCCGTCGCACACGAGGTACACCGCGCCCTTCGAGGCGAGGGCACGCGGGTCTTCGGGAACGTAGAACTCGTACTTGTCCTCGTTGTTCTCCCGCACCCTTCCGAGATCGGTCTTCGCCGCGACCGTCGCGCGGGGCGTCGCCCTCGCTGCCTCCGTCGGGGCTAGTGTTTCGACTTCGTACTCGGCGGTGATCTCGTCCATGCGCGCCTTTTGACGGTACCGGAAAACCGTTTCGTGCGACTTGACCTGAAAACGGCTTCCCACTTCGACAGGGTGGGAAGCCGTGTAAGAGAGTCCTCTCAAGAGCCTACGGCCCGCTGGTAAGACGGTGGTTCGGAGGCGTCCACCCCATCGCTCGCATCTCCTCGTGCCTCGCCTGTTCGGAGCGAACGACATCGATCTTGACGAGAAGGAAGAAAACGGCCGAGCCGAGCCCCGCAGCGGTTCCCGCCATCAGGCCGCAGAGAAGGGACATGGGCCATCGCCGAGCTTCCTTCGGCAGAGCTCGCACCAGGAAGACGATCGCGACCGCCATCGACACGCCGACGAGTAGCGCCAGGACGCCCAGCGGAGGCACGTCGACACGGGTCGCATCGTTCACTTAGAACTTACCGCCTTTGCCACAAGTCCAAGGGAGGCGTCGGACACCCTGGTCGAAGCAAAACGGGACTTGAGGAGGCTGGCTTGAACGGTAAGAGGAAGGTAGGGAACGAGCGTCATGGCGATCGCGACCATCCGCGAGCACGTTCCGAAGGGCGAGGGCGGGCGACTCTGGTTGTGTTTCATAGCTTGCGTTTCCCAAGCGAGAACAACCTAACACACTTCCTTCCTCGAACCCAACTTTCTCTCAGGAAAACTGAATAAATTTTCGTCATTTAAAACGAAAACTAATGGATTTTACCGTGAGGTACTCCTTGAGGCTGCGGACGTCAAAAATCCTAGAGAAAGAAGACCGTTCGTATCTTAGAGGAATCGTGGGAACGTCGGGAAAGGCGTGGGTGTACGGGAAAGCAAGAGTTCTTGTTCGCTGCTTCGCTGCCTTCTCGAAGGCGCCTCACGACGAAAGGCGTAACCGGAAAGGCAGCGTTTTCTTCTCTACAGGGAGGTCACCCTCCAAGCCGTCGCGTGGCGTTCGGCGAACGCCACGCGACGGCTCCGGAGGCGTCGGTTTCCGTTAGAGATACGGGTTTTCCGTCGTGTCCTTGGGAGCCCGCGCCTTGGCGATGATCTCCAGGGCATCCGCAGCGGCGGCCTGCTCGGCTTCCTTCTTGCTTCGCCCGGTGCCCTCACCGATCATCTCCTCGTCGAAGCTCACCTGGACGGTGAAGCGCCGCTCGTGGGCGTGTCCGGTCTCGCGGACCACACGGTAGTGCGGCGTCTTGCGCCACACCTCCTGCGCGACCTCTTGGAGCTTCGACTTGAAGTCGTCGGGGTTCACGTCGCCGCCGGAGATACGAGCGAGGTACTTCTGGAGAAGCTCCAGCACGAACCAGCGCGCGACCTCAAGGCCCGACTCCAGGTACACCGCCCCGATCAGGGCCTCTACCACGTCGGCGAGGATCGACGGACGCCGACGACCGCCCGTCGCCTCCTCGCTCGGGGCCAGTTCCAGGAACGCGTCGAGGCCGAGGGAAAGGGCGATCTCCGCGAGAGGCGCCTCCTGCACGACCGACGACTTGGCTTTGGACATCATCCCCTGGTCCCAGGTGGGGAAGTGCTCGTAGAGATATTGCGCGACGACCAAGCCGAGGACCGAGTCGCCGAAGAACTCCAGCCGTTCGTACGAGTCGCGCACGACGTTGGGCACGGCCGCGCTCGTGTGGCGCATCGCCAGCCGGAACATCGCTTCGCTCTTGAGGGGGATCGCCTTCGGGATCACTTCAACTTCGATACGGCCTCCGAGATCCTTTCGACGCCCCGCTTGATATCGTCCCGCGAACAGGCGTAGGTGAGGCGGATGTGACCCTCGCCTTCGAACACCGAGCCGGGAATCACCGCGACCTTAGCCTCCTCGAGCAGGTAGGTCGCCAGCTTGAGGTCGTCGCCGCCCATGTAGGCGGAAAAGTCGGGAAAGGCGTAGAACGCGCCCTTCGGCTCCGGTACCCGAACGTCGGGAACTTCCTTCAGGAGGCCGACGATCAGGTCTCGCCGCGCCTCGAACTCGGTACGCATCGCCTCGACCGCCTCGGCGGGGAGGTTGAACGCGACGGTCGCCCCTTTTTGGGCGAAGCTCGTCGGGTTGCTCGTGATCTGGTCCTGAAGGTTGCTCAAAGCCTTGGCGACCGGCGCTGGCGCGGCGGCGAAGCCGATGCGCCAGCCCGTCATCGAGTAGCTCTTGGAGCAACCGCCGATGGTGATCGTCCGCTCTGCGACCTCGGACGAGAGCGAGGCGATCGAGGTGTGGACCACGCCGCCGTACACCAGCCGCTCGTAGATCTCGTCCGTTACGATCCACAGACCGTGGCGCAGGGCGAGCGCGGCGATCTCCTTCAACGTTTCACGTGGAAGCACCGCGCCCGTGGGATTGCTGGGCGAGTTCACGAGGATCGCCTTGGTACGCGGTCCGATCGCTTCCTTGAGCTGCTCGTACTCTGGAACGAAGCCCCGCTCGGCGCTCGCCTTGACGACTTTGGGCACGCCGCCCGCCAGCCGGATCTGCTCCGCGTAGGTCATCCAATAGGGCGCGATAAGGATCACCTCGTCGCCCGGATCGAGCAAGACCTGCATCGTCTGGTAGACGGACTGCTTCGCGCCGCAGCTCACGATGACTCCGTCCGGCGAGACCTTGACGTCGTTCTCGCGCAGGAGCTTGGCCGCGATGGCCTCCTTCAGTTCCTTGATGCCCGCGCTGGGCGTGTACTTCGTAAAGCCGCCGCGCACGGCTTCCACCGCCGCTTCCACGATAGGCCCGGGGGTGTTGAAATCCGGTTCGCCCGCCGCGAAGCTCACCACGTCTTCGCCCGCCGCCTTGAGGGCGTTGGCCTTGGCGGTGATCGAGAGGGTCGGGGACGGCTTGAGCATCCCGGCGCGTGCGGAGAGAGCGAGGGTTTCCAACTTAACGGAAGTATACAAGTTAAGCGGAAGAGGATTGGGAGCGCGCTCGATCAGGCGCGCGGCTCGGCTTACGCCCGAGGGCGGACGGCAACGAGGCGCCCCTCGGGAGAAACCGCGACCTCCGCGCCAAGGTCCTTCAGGATTCGCGCGAGCGACGCCAACTGGGCCTCCGAACTCGGCCCGAGCTGAAGCGTGAACTCTGTGGGAAGAGTGGAGAGGGCCGACGTTTGAGGATGGGAGAGGGAGACCACGACAAAGAACATAACGTCGGCGGCAGACCGCTCCGCTCCTTGAGAGGGCTTATTGGCCCGATCTCCGCAAGAACGCGCCGCAAGACGAAAGTTCTAGCCGAAAGGATGGCTCAAGCCTTTCTTTTAGAATTAGTAGACGGAAGACGGCTTTTAAGGGTGATTGAAAGGGGGCATCATGTTGACGGACGTGCGGCATATCATGGAGAGAAGAGCATGACGATCCTGGGCATCGACCCGGGCCTTGAGCGAATCGGCTTCGGCGTGGTACGACGAGACGGGTCGCGCCTCACGGTTCTGGAATACGGCCTGATCGAGACGCCGCGCACCAACGTGCCCGATCGGGTGCGTCTCCTCCACGAGCGGATCACGGAGATCATCGAGACGCACAATCCCGACCAGATGGCGACCGAGCGCCTGCTCTTTACCGTGAACAAGACCACCGCCATGGACGTGGCGAAGGCCCTAGGCGTCATCCTCCTCGCCAGTTCCCAGAAAGGGCTGCCCTGGTGCGAGTACTCGCCGCCCGAGGTCAAGCAGAGCGTCGTCGGCCAAGGTAACGCGGACAAGAAGCAGGTCCAGTTCATGGTGACCAAGCTCCTCAACCTTCCCGCACCGCCCAAGCCCGACGACGTGGCCGACGCCCTCGCGATCGCCGTGACCCACGCCTTCCGCTCCCGGGTGGCCCTGCGGGCGTGATTCCCCTGGCCGTTCTCGCGCTGATGCCCTTCGCGGCCAAGGACATCGGTCTCATGTGGGACTTTCCTGGAACCGTTCGGCCCGGCGCGGGCAAGGTGGACCTGTTCGGCAAGGATCTGCGGGGCGAGGTTCATTGGTTCGTCTCCCCAAAGCGGCGCGTCGGCGTCGAAGCCCTCGCGAAGGACGACACCCAGCGCACCAAGGAGGCCGACCCGGCCAAGGGATTTACCCACGTCCAGGCGCCCACGCGCTTCGCGGGACTCCCGGCGATCGTGAGCGACCAGCGGTACCTCTGGGCCGGCGTTCCTGTCGCCTCGCGCTGCGTCTACTGCGTCGAAGGCAACCGGGGCTGGGTCGTCCGCCTCTGGTGGCCCCGCGGCTCCGCGACCGCCCCTGCTACGGCGACGGCGTTCCTCAAGACCTTCAAACGCGTAAAGTAAAGGCCGGAGGTCCTTACTCGTTCGCCCAGTCGTTGATGAGCCACCAGTTGCCTTGGTCGTAGGGCATGAACTTCGGGTGGCAGATCGTCTCGAACGACGGCAGGTAACCCAGCGATCCGTCGCCATAAAGCTTGATTCGGCGCATCACCCGTTCGACGTGCTCCTTCGCCACCACGCACCGCTCGACGTCCGCGAGCGATCCGCCGATGCGTAGGTTCGTCCCCCGCGCGATCCGCCCGAGATCGTCGAAGGCAGGACGCATCGGGGCGAGCGCCGCCGCCGCCACGCCGGGCTTGCCCGCCACGTACGCCTCAGCCGACTCTTGGATGAACCGGACGCACTGGATCGCGATCTTCACGAACTCGCTTACTCCCCGGTGTGCGGAGTCGGGAGCGAAGGCGATAGCCCGGTCGAGGATCTGGAGAGCCCGGTCGCCGGGTTCGCCGAGAAGCGCCTCGCGATTGCGAAGCCAGAGGAGAAACGGGTTTCCGTATAGCAGCAGCCGCGCCTTGATCGGCGAACGGGTCTGGGAGAACGCGAAGGGACCGCCTGCCTCCTGGAGTTCTACGCCCATGAGCCGTGCCCACTCTTCGTTCGTCTCTCCCGCCTTCAGGTAGGCGCGTAGGAGGGTCGGAGCCTCGTGGAGGTTGGGATATTCGGCGATTGTGGCGTCCGTTGCTTCCTCCGTTGACGATCTAAGGATCTCGCCGCACCCCGCGACGGCAGGAAGCAACGTTTCGTAGGTCGCGAAGAGCGCGCCTTCCCATGTCGTCACGCACACGCCGTAGGCGTCCATCGCTTGGGCCGCCTCGGCGTGGTCGCGCACGTTGCGCTCCGTTTGGGGCAGGTGGCACCACGGCGCGTTGTAGACGTGGACGGTCGGACACAGAACCACCTCGTGGCCCGCGTCGACGAACTTTTGCGCCGATTCCCGAGGCGAGCCGAAATACTGCCAGTCGAACACCAGCGTCTCCTTCGGGAGCGAGGCGAGTGCGGACGGATGCTCCAGGAACATGTCGCCCCACACGGCCGGTCGTCGCCCCTTCTCTTGAACGTAGGCCGCCATCGGGCCGAAGTAGCCGCCGTACAGCTCCGCCTTATCGAGGGAAGGATCGGACGCCCCGAGCTGTTGGGTCTCATCGCCGCCGATGTGGACGATCTCGTCGTCGAACGCCCGCAGGACGTCGTCGAGCAAGCCTCGCGCGAAGGTGACGACCTCGGGGCGGGCGGGGGCCGCCTGCATCCCCTTGAACCGCTCCTCCGCAAACCCCTCCCCCCCCGACGTGTACAAGAACCCCTCCATATGGCCGAGGAGGTTGGCGAACGGGATGAGTCGGAGCGCCGGGTGTTCCCGGCGCAGCCATGCGACGTCGTCTGCCGTGACCGCTCCCTTGCCCGCTGCCCAAGGCGCGGAGGCGTAGGCGAACCGGTGCTCCAGGTATAGCCCCAGCGCGTCGTAGCCCGCTTCCTGCGTCATTCGGCAAAGCCGATCGAGGTGCTCCGTCGTCGGGGCCTGTTCGCGGGCCAGGTCGTACATCCACATGCGGAGCATGGGAAGAGGGTACCGGAGCGTGGAACGCCGTCCTGCCTTATGCCTGAGGACAGGGTTTCTGGCAAGTTTATCCGGGGCTGATAAAATCCTTTGAACCCTGGTAGATTGTCGTGGCACCCATCCTTGTCTGAAAACGACCAAAGGTCGGGTGCAGACACAGGAGACATCGACATGAAGAAGATCACCACGCTTTTCGCCGTCGCCGCCCTCGGCGCCGCCCTTATCGGTTGCGGTTCCTCCGGCGATGCCGCTTCGACCGACGCCGCCAAGCCGGCCGACGCCGCTGCGACCACCACGACCACCACGGCGCCTGCCGCCGAAACCACCAAGTAAGCGGCCTGCGCCGCTCACACCCTGATCCGGGCCTTCCCCTCGAACTCAAGAGCCGAGGGGAAGGCCCGCTGTCCTTTTTGCCACGGCTGAGATTACAAAACCGCCATTTTCGGTGGCGGTTGAACCTTCCTCAGTACGGAGGGCACCCAACGGCGTTAGGAGTTCCTGCCATGAAGAAGACCCTCCTCCTGCTCGCCGCCGCCTTCATCGCCTTCGCCGCCATCGGATGTAAGAAGGGCGACGACGCGCCCTCCGCCACCGCGGCCGCCACCGGATCGAAGATCAAGGACAAGACCCCCAGCGCGGGCGACGAGTAAAGGGGCCAAAAGTGAAAGATGGATTATTAAAAATCTTTAAGATTATAAATCTGACATCTTTACCGTAGATTGAACGACTGGCTTCGACGAACGCACACAATCATGTCGCCCGGACTCGTGCCGGTGACAAAACGAGAAAACCCATGAAGAAGACCCTTCCCCTGATCGCCCTCGCCGCCCTTGGCCTCTCCGTCGCCCTCACCGGCTGCAGCAAGCCCGCCGAGGACACGACGGCTGCCCCGGCCACGTCGTCCACGACCACGACGACCCCGGCGGCCGAGGGCGGTACGTCCTCGACCACCACGACCACGGCTCCTGCCACCACCAAGTAAGGCCGAGTCCAGCCCCGTTCGTCTCCTGGCGGGGCTGCCTATGCCACCCGAAGCCCGTGCGAGCGGGCGAAATGCACCGCTCCTGAGGGGTCCATCCAGGCTCCGCGCAACTCGACGCCCCGCAGATCCACACCTTCGAACGAGGCCCCCCGCAGGTCGGCGTTCCGAAGTCGGGCGTTGACCAGTATCGCTCGATCCAACTCGGCGTCCCTCAGGTCGGCTCCCACGAGCGTCGCCCTCGTGAGATCCACCGATGCGAGCCGCATCCCTTTCAGGTTCGCTCCATCCAGATCCTGCTCGCTGAGATCCGAATGCGACCAGTCGCCCCCGAGGATCGCGGTTCCGGTCAGGAACGCTCCGCGCAGGTCGCACTCGATCAGGCGGACGTTCGAGAGCGTGGTTCCCGTGAGGCGCGCGTCCAGCAACTTGCAACGGGCGAACAGACCGCCCTTCACCGTCGCCCCGACGAGCCGCACGCCCGTCAGGTCGCAGTCGGTGAGATGGCAACGCTCGAACGTGGCTCCGTCCAGCCGGGCTCCCCGGAACGTGCACTTTGTGAAACGGCAGTTCCGGAAGGTCGATTCCCCTAGGATCTCCTCGTCGAACGACCGATTCTCGAACTCCTCGTCGATGGCGAGCATAGCAACAGGATAGCTTCCGCTGAGGAAAAGCCCGGTACCTTAATCTCGGTGGCTCCGCTCTTCGACGTTGATAAAGTCCGTAACGCACAAGAGGCTCATCAGGCTTTTCGCCGCCGTTTCGATGTAGAGCGGAGCTCCGCTTACTTGAGCGACGAGTACCTGGAATTCCTACGAGCGGCGGGGGAGGCGTGGCCAGAGGGCTTTGCCGAGCGCCTTGCCCGCTTAGACCTGGATGGCCTCGATATCGCGCTCCGGTTCCTTGAAGAGGATCCTTTCTTCTTCCGTAGCGGTTACGCGAAGCGATGGACATTGCGGCGTCTTCCTCGATGGCCCCTTGATCATGACGCGCGAGGGCGGATCGCTCGGATCGTGCTCCGCGCGGTCGAAGGACCGCCCTACAGAGAGTTTCGGTGGAAGGCGAAAGCCGCTCGTCTCGCTGATCGGACGGTCCTGGTGCCCGGCCTACTCGCATACCTTGATTCGCCGTCTCAGACCGTCGCTTGGCAATCTTTCTGCGCCGCCCATTGCTTTCTCGATCTTGGATTCCCAGACTGGAGCAAACGACGACTTTCGGATCCAAGGCCCGAGATCGAGTCCATGCGGGAGCGTCTGCGCGACCTTCCCGAAGCTCGGTAACCTAGCTTCGATGCTCGACCCCCGCGTCACGCGCCTCGCAGAGCTTCTCTGCACCCACTCAACGGAGCTGACCGCCGACGACCGGCTTCTAATCCATGCCTTCGACATCCCGGAGGAAGCGGTGGCCGAGGTGGTGCGGGTCGCCCAGAGCAAGGGCGCCAAGGTGGCGGTGCGCCTGGAGAGCAACCGCATCCGGCACCAGCTGATGCTCGGCATGGACGAGACGAACGCTCGCCTGATCGCGGAGGTCGAGCGGCACGAGATGGAGCAGATGACGGCGTACATCGCCCTACGCGGCTCCCACAACATCAATGAAGGCGGCGACGTGGCTCCCGAGACTCAGGCGATGTGGAGCCGAGAGTACGTGACCCCCGTCGTGTTCGGTGTGCGCGTTCCCAAGACGAAGTGGGTCGCCCTCCGCTGGCCGACCGCGAGCATGGCCCAGCAGGCGAAGATGAGCACCGACGCCTTCGAGAGGTTCTACTTCGACGTCTGCACCCTCGACTACACGAAGATGGCGAAGGCGGGCGAGGCGATCAAGGCACTCATGGACCGCACGGACAAGGTTCGCGTCGTCGGTCCCGGCGAGACCGACTTCACCCTCTCGATCAAGGGGATCGGTTCCGTTCCCTGTTCCGGTCACCGGAACATTCCCGACGGCGAGTGCTTCTCCGCGCCGGTGAGGGACTCGGTGAACGGCGTCGTGAGGTTCAACACCGTCTCGCTCTATCAGGGCACGGAGTTCAAGGATATCCGCTACGAGATCGAGGACGGCCGGATCGTGGACGCGACGGCGGGCGCCAATACCGCCAAGCTGAACGAGATCCTCGACACCGATGAAGGGGCGCGCTACTTTGGCGAGTTCGCCATCGGCTACAACCCGTACGTTTTGCACCCGATGCTCGACACCCTCTTCGACGAGAAGATCGCGGGAAGCATCCACTTCACCCCCGGCAACTCCTACGATCCGCCCGGCGGTAACGGCAACCAGTCGGCGATCCACTGGGACACCGTCCTTATCCAGCGGCCCGAGTACGGCGGCGGCGAGATCTGGTTCGACGACGTCCTGATCCGTAAGGACGGCCTGTTCGTCCTCCCCGAACTCGAAGCCCTCAATCCGGCGAACCTCGGCGCCTAAAGCCCCCGTCCCCTTCTGCGAAGGGGACTACTCCTGGGTCAGGATCTCCGGCCCGTCTTTCGTGATCGCGACGGTATGTTCGAAGTGGGCGCTGAGCTTGCCGTCGAGGGTCTTCACCGTCCACTTGTCGTCCAAGGTGTAGACCTTCGCGACGCCCTGGTTGATCATCGGCTCGATACAGATCGTCATGCCTTCCTTCAGCCGGTCGCCGGTGCCGGCTTTGCCGAAGTTCGGCACGTTGGGGGCTTCATGAACCCCCTGACCGATGCCGTGGCCGACCAGCTCGCGCACGACCCCGTAGCCGCTTCGCTCGCAGTACTTCTGGATCGTCGCGGCGATGTCGCCGATCTGGTTGCCGATCCGCGCCTTGGCGATTCCCTGCATGAGAGATTCCCTAGTCACCGACAGCAGACGCTCCGCCTCCTTCGAGATCGTTCCGACGGGGTAGGTCCACGCGCCGTCGGCGTACCAGCCGTTCAGCTCGACCCCGAAGTCGAGGTCCACGATGTCGCCTTCTTCCAGGGGGATCGCGTTCGGAATGCCGTGGATCACGACGTCGTTGACCGAGATGCAGGTCGCCGCCGGGTAGTCGCGGTAGCCGAGGAAGCTCGGCCGGCCTCCGGCCTCGCGGATCAGCCGCTCAGCCAGATCGTTCAGCTCCTTGGGCGTGGTCTTCCCCGGCACGATGGCCTCCTCGCACACACGCAGGGTTCGGGCGATGATCTTGCCCGCCGCGCGCATCTTCTCGATCTGTTCTCTGGTCTTCTGTAGCGCCATCTGCCTGCTTTCGATTATGGATCTGCGGGGCAGCTAGCCCAGCTCGCCGACGATCTGCTTGAACACGTCTTCGGGATCGTCGCAGCCGTCGACCACCTGGAGGTCGCCACTCGCACGGTAGTACTCGATCACCGGGGCCGTCTTCTCGCGAAACACCCTCAGGCGCTCACGAATCGTCTCCGGCTGGTCGTCCGTGCGGACGAACAGAGGCGAGTCGCACTTGTCGCACAACCCCTCACGCTTAGGCGGCTTGTTGACGCTGTGGTAGAGCTCGCCACACCTAGTGCAGCCGAGCCGTCCGGAAAGACGCGAGACGATCGTCTCTTCATCGACTTCGATCGAAACGACCTTGTCGAGTCCGATCTCCATCTCGAAAAGAATCTCGTCCAAAGCCTCGGCCTGTTTGGTGGTCCGGGGGAAGCCATCCAGCACGAAGCCGTGGTGGCGCACCTCGTCGTCCCGAAGCCGCTTCGCCATCATCTCGATGGTGACGCCGTTCGGAACGAGCTCGCCGTGGTCGATGTACCGCTTGGCGAGCCGCCCAAGGTCGGTCTTCGCCTCGATCTCCTTGCGGAAGATGTCGCCGCTCGAAAGCGGGATCAGCGCCCTCCTCGACACGAGGAGGGCGCTCTGCGTGCCCTTACCCACGCCCGGAGGTCCGATCAAGATCAATCTCATTTTTCTGTGGTTTCTAAACGACGATTGACGACTGACCAAAGGGTCAATCGTCAATCGGTCAGTCGACGATCCTCCGCTTACTGTCCGTACTGCTTCATCAGCAGATTGGCCTCGATCTGGCGCATCGTCTCGAGGGCGACGCTGACCATGATGAGGAGCGTGGTGCCGCCGAGGGCGCTTAGGAACGTGCCCTTCGGCAGGAACGCCAGCACGGGCGCGATGTACTGGAGCAGGGCCACGACCGCGACGAAACCCGCGCCGATGATCGTGATCCGTGAGATCACGCCGTCGAGGAAGTCCTTCGTCTGCTTGCCCGGTCGCACGCCCGGAATGAAGGAGCCGCCGCGCTTAAGGTTGTTGCTGATGTCCTCCACGTTGTACTGGATCGCGGTCCAGAAGTAGGTGAAGAGGAAGATCAGGACCAGGTAGACCAGCGACCCGGCGATGCCCTTCGGTAGAAAGCCGAGCACCCGTTCGGAGTTGTCCGGCCGAAGATAGGTACCGACCTCGTTCAGAAATGAACCGACCGGCGTCTTATCGCCACCGGCGAAGTTGGCGAACTGCGCAGGCAGGTAGAGGAACGTGCTGGCGAAGATGATCGGCATGACGCCCGCCATGTTCACCGAAAGGGGCAGGTAGCTGGTCGCGCCGCCCATGACCTTCGTGCCCACCTGCCGACGCATGTGCTGGATGGGGATACGTCGCTGCGCCGTGGTGAAGTAAACGATGCCCCAAGTCGCCGCGAGGAAGATCACTGCGATAACCACTAGGCTAAGGGGGTTGACGTTATGATCCACTGTCACACCCTTCCAGAGGTTGCCGAACTGGTTGGGGATCGACAGCACAATCGAGGCGAAGATCATCAGCGACGTGCCATTGCCGATACCTTTTTCCGAGATCTGCTCCGCCTGCCAGAGAACGAACATCGTGCCCGCCATCCAGAACAGCACCATCAGAATCTGATCGACAATGGTGAGGTTCGGTAACGACTGACGAATAGGGTTGATGATCGCGAGGCTCTGGGCGACGCACAGACCGAGGGAGAGAAACCGCGTGCGCTTATTCTGCGTTTTGCGGGCGTACTCGCCACCTTCCTGAAGCTCCTTCTTCCACTGTGGGAACGCGGTGGTGAGAACCTGGATGATGATCGATGCGGTGATGTAGGGCTGGAGTCCCAGGGCTAGGATCGACAGGCGCCGGAGCGCGCCGCCGCCGAAAATGTCCTGAAGGACGAAATACTGGTTGTTTTTGAGCTTGTCGAAGATCTGCTCGCTGGAGTAGCCGCGTACCGGCACCGGGATGTGGGTCCCGAGGGTGAACACGGCGAACATGGCGAGGACGAAGATGATCCGGGCCTTGAGGTCCGGGTCCGCCCACGCCATCTTGAAGGTTTCGGCGAGGGGCAGGGACAGCCCCTTGTCGCCGCCGGAACGGCGGGCGGAGCCATAGTCCCCGCCCCCGAACCCCGCCGGGAGGCTCAAGGAGCCTCCGTCGTTTCCGCTGCGGCCTGCGCCGCGAGTTCCTTTTTGGTGGGAAGCACGTTCACGGTCCCACCCTTAGCCTCGATGGCCTCCTGCGCGGACTTGGAGAACTTGTGCGCGCTCACCGTCAGCTTCTTCTCAAGGCTGCCGAACGCCAGCACCTTCACGCCGTCTTTCGACTTCGAGACGATACCGATCGCGTACAGCGCGTCGGGAGTGACCTCCGCGCCGTCCTCGAACAGGTTCTGCAGGTCGTCGAGGTTGATGACCGCGAACTCCTTGTGATTGATGTTCCGAAAGCCCTTCTTGACGGGAAGTCGCCTTTGGATAGGGGTCTGACCGCCCTCGAAGTTCGGGTGAACCTGACGGCGGGCCTTCTGGCCCTTGCCGCCGCGGGTCGCGGTCTTGCCCATGCCCGAGCCGATGCCGCGGGCGACCCGGCGCTTCTTGAAGGTGGCGCCGACGGGAGGATTGAAGTTGTTGAGGCTCATTGGTCGGCTCCTCGCTTCTCGGAGGGCTTGCGGCCCTTGCGGGTCGCCTTCTTGCGCACCTTGGTGCCGTCGTAGATCATCGTCTCACCGTCCCACACCTGCACCATGTGGTGAATGGCGTGGACCATGCCGCGCACGGAAGGAGTGTCCTCCTTCTCGATGGTCTGGCTGATCTTGCGCAGGCCGAGGGCCTGGGTGGTGGCCCGGTTCTTCGGGTTCTGCCCGATGGGGCTCTTAACGAGCTTAATGCGCAGCATCCGCTTCCTCCTGGCGAGCCTTGGCGATCCAAGGCGTGAGTTCCTTCGCGTCGAGGCCACGTCGCTGGGCGATCTGCTCCGGCGACTGGAGGGCCTTGAACGCCTCGATGGTGGCGTAGCTCATGTTGATCGCGTTGCGCGATCCGAGCGATTTGGCGAGCACGTCGTGGATGCCACAGGCCTCGAGGACCGCGCGCACCGCGCCGCCCGCCTTGACGCCCGTTCCCGGGGCGGCGGGGCGAAGCATGACCTGCGACGTTCCCGAGACCGCGGTGATCTCGTGGGGAATCGTGCTGCCGATCATCTCGACCTTGAACATGTTCTTCCGCGCGGCCTCTTCGGCCTTGCGGATCGCGTCAGGGATACCGCGGGCTTTGCCCAGGCCGACGCCTACGCTGCCCTTGTTGTCGCCGACGACGACGAGGATCGACCACGAGGCGGTCTTACCACCCTTGTGGGTCTTGAACACCTTGTTCGTCCGAACGACGCGAACGTCGAGCTGCGGACCTTCGGTGTTGCGGCTCTCGCGCTTGCCGCTGAGCCGGTTCATCATTCGCATTAGAAGCTCAGTCCCCCTTCGCGGGCGCTCTCGGCGAGCGCCTGGACGCGACCGTGGTAGGCGAAGCCGCCGCGGTCGAACACGACGGCTTCGATGCCCGCCGCCTTCGCCTGCTCGGCCAGACGCGCGCCAACGGCCTTCGCGCCCTCGGCGTTGCCGCCGCCGGTGTGACCCTCGTCCTGCGACGACGCGGACGCCAGCGTGTGGCCCTTCGTGTCGTCGATGATCTGGGCGTAGATGTGCTTGAGGCTGCGGTACACCGCCAGCCGGGGCCGCTCGGCCGTGCCCGCGAGCTTCTTGCGAAGGCGGACGTGGCGCGATTGGCGGAGTTCGGTTCTTGTCTTGGTCGCCATGTCCTTTTACTTCTTCGCCGAGGCCCTCTTACCGGCCTTGAGCTTGATCGTCTCGCCAACGTAGCGGATGCCCTTGCCCTTGTAGGGTTCCGGCTTGCGCACCTTGCGCACGTCCGCGGCGATCTGTCCGACCTGCTGCTTGTCCGCGCCCGTGACGACGATCGTCTGCGCGCGGGTCTTCTCGTCCGCCTTCACCTCGAACGTCACGCCTTGGGGCGCGGCGATCGTGACGGGGTGCGAGTAGCCCATGTTCATCAGCAGGTCGCGTCCCTGAACCTGGACGCGGTAGCCGACGCCGATGACCTGGAGGGTCTTCGTGTGGCCCGTGCTGACGCCCTGGATCATGTTCGCGAGCAGGGTGCGGGCGAGCCCGTGCTGGGACCGCGCCTCACGAAGGTCGTTCGCGCGCTCGATCTGCAGGTGGCCGTCCGGCTGGGAGACGGTGAGAAGACGGGAGACGGGCTGGACCAGCTCGCCTTTGGGTCCCTTCACGGTAACGACGTTGGTGGCCTCATCCAGGCTGACGGTGACGCCGGCGGGGACGGGAATGGGTCGGAGTCCGATTCGTGACATTAATAGACCTCGCAGATAACCTCGCCGCCCATGCGCTTTCGGCGCGCGTCGCGGTCGGTCATCAGTCCGGCACTCGTCGAGACGATCCGCGTGGTCAGACCAGAGCGGAGCGGCTTCAGATCGCTCACCGGCTTGTAGACACGAAGTCCGGGTTTGCTAACGCGTGCGATGTGGTTGAGCATCGGGACCCGCTTCGAATCGTATCGAACGGTGACCCGGATGACGGGGAACTTGGTCTCGTTCACGACCTCGTGGCCCGAGAGGAAACCCTCGGCCTCAAGGATCTTGACGATCTCGACCTTGATCTTGGAGTGGGGGATGTCGACGGTGGTAAGCCGGGCCTGCGCGCCGTTGCGGATGCGCGTCAGCAGGTCGGCGATGGGATCGCTGTGCATAGTCTGTTCAGCTCTCCCTTACCAGCTCGCCTTCTTCACGCCCGGGAGTTCGCCACGGTGGGCCATCTCGCGGAACTGCTGTCGGCAGAGTCCGAAGTATCCGATGTAGCCGCGGGCTCGACCCGTCAGCGCGCAGCGGTTGTACTGTCGCGCCTTGAACTGCCGGGCCTTCACGCGCTTCGCGTCGAAGGCGGCCTGGGCTTCCGCCCGCTTTTCGGTCGGCATCGCGTCGATGGCGCGCTGCTCCTCCTGGAGCTTCGCCCACTCGAGGGACTTACGCTTCTGTTTTTCGATCAGGCACTGTTTCGCCATAGTCTTTCTTCACCGTTGTCGGCCCGGTCCGCATCTCTCCCCGGCGAAGGGGAAGCCGCGCTCGGTCCGTGGTCAGGTTTTCCCCGCGACGACCCACCTGGAGGCGTGACGTCGCGAATCTGAAAAGATACCCGAATCGAATGGCCGGAGACAATCGTCCGCCTCCCCACAGGTTCCTCGCGGCCACAATAGAGCCGTGACCCTCGCCGCGCCCGCGAAGATCAACGCGTTCCTGGCCGTCGGTCCGCCCGACGAGCGCGGTTGGCATCCCCTACGGACCGTGTTCCAGGCGGTCGAGCTCCACGACGCGATCGAGATCGGCGAGTCGGCCCAGGATCGGGTGGCCTTCTCCATCGCAGGCGTTCCGGAGCGCAACACGGTGACGGAGGCCCTGCGTCTCCTTCGCGAGCACGTCGACGTGCCGCCCCTCGCGATCCACGTCGAGAAGCGGATCCCTTCCGAGGCGGGCCTCGGCGGGGGCAGCTCCGACGCGGCGACGATCCTGCGCCATTTCGGCGGGGGACTTTCGCCGGAGACGCTTCGGACGATCGCCCTGCGGGTCGGGGCCGACGTTCCCTTCTTCCTTCTCGGCGGGCGCGCCCGTGCGGAAGGCTACGGCGAGCGCCTGACCCCCCTTCCCGATCTCCCGCCCCGCTGGATCGTCCTCGCCCGTCCCGACGAAGGCTGCCCGACGCCGGAGATGTTCCGCCGGTTGGACGTCAAGCCCCGCGAGTTCCGAGACTTTCCCGAAGGCGACGAGCTCTACAACGACTTCGAGCGCGTCGCGCCCTGCGCCAGCCTCGACCTCATCGAGCGGCTTCTCCATCACGGGGCCGACGATGCGGCCCTGACCGGCTCGGGTTCCGCTGTGTTCGGTCGCTTCTCGGACGAGTCCGACGCCCGCCGGGCGGCAGAGCGGATGGCCGACGAGGCCCCTTGGGTTCGGCTGACACGTACTTTGGAGCGGGATTACACGACCCAAAGTTAAATTACCCACAACTTTTCCTCCGCGCCCGCAAATTTACTATGGAGAATGGCCCAGAGATTCCATAATAGAGGCATGCGACGCACCAGCGATCCGAAGAGAACCGAGGCTTTCCTGCTTGGTCAGGATGGGGTGCTGGACGCGTCGGTCTGGTACGGCAAGGACGGGCTCCGAGCTCACGTCACCCCCGTCTCGACCCATGCCGTCTGCGCCGTCGCGCTGCGTAAGGCCTGCGCCGAAGGGCTCGGCGAGGCGCAAACCCCCGAGTCGATCCTCGTCGTTCCCCGCTAGGTCGGAAACCACGACGACGCTCCCCGTCGTCTAAGCCCATCGTGCCGCACATCGTTCTGGAAACCACCGCCGACCTTCCGGAGAACGCGGACGTGCCCGACATCCTTGAGGCTCTCGTCGCCACGCTCGCCGCGCAGGAGACGATCGATCCCAAGTCGCTCAAGGCCTATCACGACCTACGGAGCAACTGGACGATGGGCGAAGGCGCGCCCGAAGGCTTCGCCCACTGCACGATCATGTTGTTGACCGGGCGTCCCCCGGAACTTCGGAAAGCGATCGCGATCGCCGCGATGGCGACCCTCAAGGAACGGTTCGCCGCCTCCCTGGAAGCGAACGAGGTTTCGCTGACCCTTGAAGTCCGCGAGATGGACGCGGCGACCTACCTCAAGGCGTGAAGTTCCTTCCCAACGTTCTGCGCATCGTCCTCGTCGACGTTCCAAAGGGTTTCGACGGGATGACCGATGTAGAGCCTTTCTTCGAGTCGAAACACGGCCCCGAACCGGGCGAGCACGACCGGAAAGGGAACGTCCGCTTCGTAACCGCCTACGTCTGTAGGGAAAAGCTCGAAGGTCCCGATTTCAAGAAGGAGAAGGATGGGCGGCTTTTCGTCTATATCGGCTGGTACGGGACGAAGGGCGGGGTGAGAACCCGCTTCCGAAGGCTGAAGGTCCACCTCGACGCCGCTCCCAACATCGTCTGGGACACCGAGATCGTAGTGGCGGGTCGCGGTCGGGATGGCTCGCCCGCCTGTGCGACGGCGACCGTGCTGAGGGCCTCCAACATCGAGGATGGCCTACCCATCAGCCCAGAGCTTGCGTCACCCGCTCCTCCGCCAGCTCCGCCGAGATCAGCACCATCGGCAGGCCGTTGCCCGGCATCGTCGACGCACCGACGTAGGTAAGCCCCGGACGGCCCCGCACGACGTTGTTCGGGCGGAAGAAGGCGGACTGCACAAAATGGTGCGAAAGGCCGAACGCCGCGCCCTTCTCCAGGTTCAGGTCGCCCGACCAGTCTTCGGGGGTGTAGACCGCCATCGCGGCGACCTTCGCGGGATCGAAGCCGACCTCCTCCCGCATCCGGTCGAAGGCGGCCGCCTTCAGCCGTTCGGCGTCCTCGGCAGACCAGGGACGATCGAGGTTCGCGCAGGGAATCAGCACGAACAGATTGGAGTGGCCGGGAGACGCGGTCGCCGGATCGGTCTTCGAGGCGACGCAGGCGTATAAGGCGGGGTCGTCGGGCCGCTCGTTCCGGTTGAAGATCGCATCGAGGTTGTCCTTGAAGTCGCGCCCGAAAAAGATGTTGTGGTGCTCCATGCCGGGAAGCTCGCCCGCGTAGTCCACGTACAACAGGTAGGCCGAGCAGGAGTAGCGGCGCTTGTCCGGCTTGGTGCGACCGAGCAGAGCCCGTTCCGCGTAGGGGAGGTCCGCGTTCATGACGATATGGTCCGCCGCGATCCGTTCGCCGCTCTCGAGTTCCACCGTCGTACCGTCGATGCGGCACACCGCCGAGTTCAGCCGGATCTCCGCTCCGCGCGCTTCGGCGAGCCGCGCGACCACCCGCCCGATCTCGACCAGGCCCCCCTTGGGATACCAGATGCCTTCGCCGTACTCCATGTAGGTGAGTACCGCGTAGACCCAGGGCGCCTCGAAGGGCGAGAGACCCAGGTACATCGTCTGGAACGAGAACAGCATCCGCAGCCGCTCGTCGTCCATGTACCGGGAGATGCCCTTGTAGAGGTTGCCGAGCATCCGGCGTCGCATCACCGTCCTCAGGTGTCGGGGCCGCACGGCCTGAAGGGGGGAGTCCCAGTTACGCCGCACGAAGTTCGGGATGGAGTCGCGATAGAGGGCGGCCATGTCGCCCAGCATCGCGCCGTAGTTCTCCGCGTCTTTGCGCCCGGACATCGCCTCGATCTGGCGTACCATCTTCGCCACGTTCGGCGTTCCGTCGATCCGCGAGCCGTCGCGGTAGAACACCCGGTAGCTGGGATCGCAGAGCGTGATCTCCAGATGGTCTTCGAGCCGCTCACCGAGATCCGTGAAGAGGCGGTTGAAGGGCTCGAGCATCATCATGAGCGACGGGCCGCCGTCGAACTCGCATTCGCCGACCCTTACCCGCCGGTTTCGACCGCCGACTTGGTCCGTCTTCTCCAGAACGACGACCCGATGGCCCTGATGGGCCAAGCGCGCAGCCGTCGCCAATCCCCCGAGTCCCGCCCCTACGACCACGACGGTCTTTTTCGCCACCGTTCGTACTACGGGGAATTTCGCCAAAGGGTGAGGTCCGTTTCGGGAGAATCGAGTCCCGCGCCTTCCGCGATCTCGCGGAGCTGGCCCCGATGGGTAGGTCCCGTGGTTGACGACGTGCCACGCGATGTCGCTCACCGAACGTGTGAACGGCACGCCTTTCGTGTTGCGGTAGGCGACGACCTCCAGGGGATCTCGCTCGTTCAGGGCCACCATCCAGCCTTCGTGGAGCGCGTCGAGCCACGCCCCGCCCTCCGCGACGACGGAGACGCCAAGCCTCTCTAGCCAAGTGCGCTGCGCACAAAGGAGATGGGCGAACGTGTCCACCAACCGCGCCTGCGGCTCCGCGGGGACGTCGCGGGACGAGACGGGTCGACCGACCTCCACCAGACTCCCCGTCGCGACGGAAGACCATCGGCGATTCGCCCAAAGATCGTAGCGGAAACCGTCGAGCAGCCAGTCGCGCACGGCTTTATGAGACCGCAAACTGGAGAGTTCGGCCCAAAGCGCCGAGAAGGCTCTTAGATATGTTCGAGTTCGGCGCGCGTATCCTCCTTGCGGGGGCCATCGTCCTCGTCGCGGGGGCGACGGGGGCCGTCGGTTTAAGCTTGGCGGTCGGGGTGGCGATCACGGTGGGCGCGCTGGCTTTGGTATGCCACGCGCTGGAGACGCGGGGACTGTACGAAGGGGGAGGGGCAGGGCTCCACGCGGGCCTGGAAGGGCTGGCGCTCGCCTTGCTCCTGGTGGGGGCAGGGAAGGTGGAGAGCCTGGGCTTCCTCGTGCTCCTGCCCCACGCGTGGGCCGTCGTCCGATGGCGAGCGTCGTGGACCCCGGCGGCGTTCGCCGCCGGATTCGCCCTCGTGGGCGCTTACGCGCTCGTGAACGGCCGCGAACCCAGCGTGACGCTGGCCCTTCAGGCGGTGGGTGTGCTTGGACTGGGGATCGCGCTGGCCTACCGCGTCGAGGAGGAGGCATCTCCCGCGCCGTCCGTCGCTCCGATCGAAGACGAGGATCTTCGAGGACGATTCCGCGCCTTGCGCGAGGCGTACGCCGTGCTGGAACGGCGTTCCGAACGCGACGCTCAAATCGCCACGCTCGCGCGGGCGGAAACGCTCGGAGAGATCTCGCAGGCGCTTCGGGATGCGACGGGAGCCGCCGGCGCGATCCTGTTCGCGCCCACCGGAAAAGGCTGGGAGTCGCTCGGGGCTGCCGGACGGGTGCCCGAGGGTCTTGAAGGGCCATACGCCAACGGTCGTCTCCTTCAGGAGGCGGGCGGCGTTCTCCTGTTCGCCGACGGAAATCCTGTCGGCGCCGTGTGGCTTCCCGAGAAGGCCCGCGAGGGGGTTGCGGGCGTGGCGGAGACCCTCGCCGTGCGCCTGGGCGATCGAATGGAGGCCGAGACGGAACGGCGGCGGCGACAGGTCGCCGAGACGCGGCTTACCCTCGTTGAAGGCGGCGAGTCGCCCCAGATGGTCGCCCGGGCTCTGGCCGGGCTCGTCGGCGCGGACAGCGTCGAGTTCGGGGCGGTAGGGCCTCAAGGAGCGACGCCCCTGGCGCGGTTCGGTCCACCCTGCGCCTTGCTGGACGCTCTGCGCCACAGGACCGGAACCGGCCTGGACGGCTGGATCGCCTCGGGAGCGCCGATGGTCTGGATCGCGGACGCCCGCCAAGACTCTCGACTGGACGGTGCGACGGCCCTGCGGGCTCGAACCGCCTCCTTCGCCCTCGTCTCCCTGGCCGACGGACGAGCGTACGTGTGGGCGGCGTGGCACGCCGCCGGAACCGGGCGTCCGACCGCTCTCGCCACGATCCGCGCCTCTGAAGGGGTGGTCCTCCGGTGGATCGAGCAGGCGGCCGGGCGAGCGCTGGCGACCAGCCGGTAAGCGGTCTAGGGTTAAAGGGAACGAAGAGGAGATGCTCAACCCCATCTCCTTCGGAGCTCTCCAAGGGGAGGGTTCTGGTCTTAAGGCACGACCAAAGGGCTGAATGACCTCTAGGCAGGGGCTTGTGAGACAGGCCGCCTTACCTTCAAGATCGACCACGCGGTTTGCCGTAGGGGTACCCTGCCGACTCCATGAAGGTTCTAGTGACGGGTGCGTCGGGAAACGCAGGGCAGGCAATCTGCCGCCTTTTGGTCGACGAAGGGTTCGACGTTCGACGCGCAGACGTGGCGCCGCCGCCCCACGACGATCTGCCCGGCGTCGAATTCGTGCGGTGCGACACCCGAACCGACGCCGATGTGCGGGCAGCGGTCGCGGGGTGCGGCGCGGTCGTCCACCTCGCCGCTTGGCACTGCGCCCACAACCCGCCCGTGAGCGACGCGACCATCTTCGCGGTCAACGTCGACGGTACGTTCAACGTCTTCGAGGCGGCTCGCGCGGAAGGGGTTCAGGCCCTCGTGTTCGCCTCTTCGATGGCTTTCGGCTGGGGCGGCGTCTACGGCGTCACGAAGGTGATCGGGGAGGATCTCTGCCGCATGGTCCACGAGTCCAGCGGCGCGTCCGTGGCGATGCTGCGCTATCACGACTTCGTTCCCAAGCCGTACCTCGACTTCGGGGTCAAGCTGCTGCGCAACGGGGTAGACCGGCGCGACGTCGCGACCTCCACCGTCGCCGCTCTTCGGGCGACGCTCGACCGCAAGATCGGTCTGTTCATGACGATCGTCCACACCGCTCACGGGATGCCGGACGAGGTGGTGCGGGACTTCCGGGTTCTCGGTCCCGACTGGTGCGAGACGAGGGTTCCGGGAGCCAAGGCCCTTCTCACAAAGTACGCCCTCGCTTTGCCCGATTCGGTGGAGGTCAACGATCTGAGCGAGGCGAAGCGCCTACTTGGCTGGGAGCCCAAGATCGGATTCGCCGAGTTCTTGGAGGATCTCAAATCCCGCGACGCGCGCGGGGAGGACGTGCGTGGCCTCTGGGCTCCGGGGCAGCTTCCCGCATAGTCCTTGAGTTCCGACGGTAGAGATCGCCACACAGACCAGCGTTGCGGCACTTGCCCGTTTCTAGTCTCACGGAAGGGACACAAGACCCGCCCTGTCCGGTAAGCCGCAAGACCATCGATGGACTTGCGGCCCTAGTTCGAGAAGGTGTGGATCGTGGTGGAGGCGAGAAGCAGGGTGGACTCAGGAGACGGACCGGAGACGACGTTCACCGTCCGCAGAAGCGTGTGGTATTCGCCTGGGATGCCGACCCGCAACTCGATGGGCGTCATGGGACGCAAGTCCGGCCCTTGGCACAAGAAGCGCTCGAAGCGAGCGCGATCGGGAGTCCAGATGTGCGCGAGAAGGCGATCCTGAGGGATGAGGCCGTCGCCCACGGAGAAGGCGAAGAGCCGAGAGCCGGTCTCGTCCAGAAGGGCCTGCCGAGAGCGGGGCTGCCAGACCCAGGTCGCGACTCGATCGCGCGTGAGCGCGTCCACAAGCCTCTGTCGCGGGTTGGACGTTTCGGCGGGACTCGCGTCGTGGGTGGCGAGGGCGATCGCGTGGGTTCGGTTGACCGCGCCGAGTTTGCCTCGAACGCGGAGCCAACAAGTGCGCAGGGCGGCGACGCTGAGGTCGAGATCGTCTGCGATCTCCCGGTCGGTGGCCCCTTGTCGCGCGAGGGCGACGATTCGGCGCTCTCGCGCGTCAAGGCCGGTGGTTTCTTCCTGGTGCTCGTTTGCGCTGACCAATGGATACACTCCGTCGCTCCGCCAGGGACATTGATGTCCTCTACACGGTAGACGGGTTTATTGTTACGCTATTCGCAACTCTCGCGAAACGGGCGCCTTTGCGTAGCGCTTTTGTACCACAAGCGTGGTATTTAGCCGAAAACGGCGTTGGAGATCTCCGCGCGGCCGGCGGATTCGGCCGGTGCCGCAACGGTTCTCAAGGTCGAAGGCGACCGTCTTCGAGTCGCCTTCCAGATGACATGGGCCCCTAAGCGGGAGCGTACATCGCCGCGCAAAGCCCGGCGAGTGCGTCCATCAGCTTGGGGTCGGCGCCGACGGTCGGAGCGCGACGGAACTCAAGGTTGTGCTCGGCGCAACGGTCACGGGCCTCGATGCCGAGGTCGAACAACACCTCCAGGTGCTCCGCCACGAAGCCGACGGTGCAGGAGAGGACGTTCTTGTAGCGCGTCGCGTTCTCGGTGATGACGTCGAGGATGTCCGGTCCGAGCCAGGGTTCGCCCGTTGTGCTGGCGCTCTGGAAGGCGAAGGTCCAGTGAGGGATGCCCAGCTTGTCGGCGACGAGCTGTGACGTCTCCAGCAGCTCGCTTTGGTAGGGGTCGCCGTTAGCGACGATCTTCTCGGGCAGAGAGTGGGCGGAGAAGATGACGAGGGTCTCCTCGGGGTTCCAACCTTCGAGTAGAGGAGCGACGCGCTCCGCGAGAGCGTCGATGAATTCTGGCAGGGCGCCCCACCGCTGGATCATCTCAAGACGCATCTCCGGCGGCTTGGCGCCAAAAGCGTAGTGCTCGTAGGCGGCGACGCTATAGGTGGAGAAATGCGGAGCGAGCACGATCCCAACCGCCTCTTCCACGCCGTCTTCGACGAGGCGCTTCACCGCGTCGGCCACGAAGGGGGTGGTGTGCTTGGTGCCGATCTGGAGCTCGGCTTCGATGCCCCGCCGCTTCAGACCTTCGTGGATGCCGCGCGCCTGGTTCTCGGAGATCACGGTCAGGGGCGAAGGTCCGCCGATCGCCTCGTAGCGGCCCACGAGGTCGGCGAGTGCCTCTGGAGACGGCGGGCGGCCCCGGCGGATGTGGGTGTAGTAGGGCAGCACGTCCTCGATAGACTTGGGCGTGCCGTAGTGCATGACGAGCAGTCCTCGTTTCATAAGTTCCGACTAGAGAGTCTGGGCGATTCTACGGGCGATGTCGCGTCCTTGTCTTAGACAGTCGGGCACGCCGACGCCGCGATAGCTGGTCCCTGCGAGAAAAACGTTGTCGGGAAGTCGACGCTCGATCTCATCGATGCGATCGAGATGGCCGACCTCGTACTGGGGAAGAGCGTCGGTCCAACGGTCGGTCTGCCGCAAAAGCGGCTCGCCCTGCAGGCCGAGCAGTTCTCGAAGAGGGGGCATGAAGTCGTCGGCGCCGCGGAGGAAGACGCGGAGGAGAACCTGGTCGTCCGGCGCGCGGTGAGACCACTTCGCGCTGCTCCAAGTCGCGCCGGTAATCGAGGAGGATTCGCTCGGAGGCACGAGGAAGCCGGTGCCATCGAGAGACAGGCCGACGTCCGCTCGCCGGAAAGCGAGGGTTACGATGGCGCTGGAGCGATGGGCGATCGTTTCCAAGCCGACGTTCGGCAACAGGGAAGCGGCGCGATTCGAGGGAATCGCGAGCAGGACGCGATCGGCCCTAGGAAGGGCTTCCGTCGGCCTCCCAAGATGGATGTGGGTGCGGCGTAAGGCGGCTTCGAGACCATCGACCAGCGTCCGCATCCCTTCTCGGAAGGAAAGGAAGGTCGCGCCGGCTCTGGGCGAAGCGGGCGTGACGGCTTCCGAGGCGGGGGAGTCCACAGGGCTCTTTGCCGGCGAGGGGTTCAGGTACGCCGGGTAAAGGGCTTTCATGCTCAGGCGGCCGGGGTCGCCGCCGTGGGTGCCCGCGAGCAGGGGCTCCGCGACGAGACGGCTGAACTCCGCACCGTAACGGGCGGTGAAGAACGCACGGATCGACGGATCGGGCTCAGGGACGTCCTGAGGGTCGAGGGCACGGGCCTTTCCTTCTTCCGAGAGAAACGGCGCGTTTCGGATCGCGTCGGGATCGGGAGCGTTCAGGGCGACCAGTCCGCGTGGAACGCGATGGAGAACGCCTTTGACGAGCATTCCGAACTCTCCCGCCTCGGGCTCGATCAACTCACCCTCAAGCCCGAGGTCGCGGACGAGTTCCAAAGCCCCCGGTTTGCGGGAGAAGAAGCAGTCGGGACCATGCTCGATGAGCAGATCGCCCACGTGCTCGGTACGAAGCTTTCCACCCAGACGGTCGGAGGCTTCGTAAAGGTCGATCGCCGCGTCGGTAGTCCGCTCCAACTCGAAGGCGGCGGCGAGGCCGGTGATCCCGCCGCCGACGATGACGATCCGCCTAGCCACCCTGGACCGTCTCCACCAACCGCGCCACGTTCTCCAGGGGCGTCTCGGTGAGGATGCCGTGACCCAGGTTGAAGATGTGGCCCGGCAGCTCGCGGCCTTCCGCGACGATCCGTCGCGCCTCACGCTCGACGGTCGCGGGGTCGGTGTGGAGGACGGTAGGATCGAGGTTGCCCTGCAGGGGGATACCCGGAACGAGGGTGGCCGCTTGAGGCAGGGTGACGCGGAAGTCCACCCCGATCACATCGCCGCCCGCCTCGCGCTGGATCGGGAGGAGAAGGGGATTGCCGGTACCGAAATGGATCACCGGAGCGCCAAGGGGTTTCAACCGCTCGAAGATCCCCTTCATGTGGGGAAGGAGGTGGGCGCGGTACGCCTCGGGCGAGAGGGAGCCGACCCAGGAGTCGAAGAGCTGGACCGCATCCGCGCCCGCACGGATCTGGGCGGCGAGGTAGTCGGCCACCACGTCCGACAGAAGCTCCATCAGACGATGCCAGAGTTCGGGCTCGGCGAGCATCATCGCCTTGGTGCGGCGAAGGTCGCGCGAGGGTCCGCCCTCGATCAGGTACGAGGCGAGGGTGAAAGGAGCGCCGGTAAATCCGATGAGGGGAACGCTCAGCTCCTTCTTCAGGCCCCGGATGGTCTCCAGCACAAAAGAGAGACCCTCTTCCGGATCGAAGCGGTGAACGCGATCGAAGTCGCGGGCGGTGCGGACGGGGTCGTGGACGACCGGTCCGACTCCTTCTTTGATCTCGAACGGCGCCCCCATCGGGGTAAAGGGCACGGTGAGGTCCGAGAACAGGATGGCGGCATCGAAGCCGAAACGGCGAATGGGCTGGAGGGTCGCTTCGATGGCGACGTCGGGGGTGCTGACCGCCTCGAGCATCGTGCGGCCCTTACGGAGCTCGCGGTACTCGGGAAGGTAGCGTCCGGCTTGGCGCATGAGCCAGATCGGCGGCCGGGGAGTGTTCTCGCCCCGACAGGCCTGAAGAAAGAGACTCATCGAGCCACCTCCCGCAGGGCGTCTTCGAAGGCGTCCACGGTGCGGTCGATCAGGGCCTCGTCGTGGCCCAGGTTGAGGAACCACGCCTCCAGGGCGCTCGGGGGCAGGTAGACGCCCCGCTTGAGGAGCGCGTGGAAAAGACGGCCGAAAAGGGCCTTGTCGGTGGTTTGGGCATCGTCGAAATCGCGCACGGGCATGGGAGTGAAGAACACGGAGATCATAGAGCCGACGCGCTGAACCTGCCCCTCGACGTCGACGTTCTCCAGGGCCAGTTCCAGACCCTTCTGAAGTCGGGCGCCCATCGCTTCCAGCCGCTCGTAGGCCGCGTCGTCGAGACGAGAGACGACGGCGTGTCCCGCCGCCATCGCAAGCGGGTTGCCGCTGAGGGTGCCCGCCTGGTAGACGGGACCGAGGGGCGCGACCATCTCCATCAGTTCTCGGCGACCGCCGTAGGCGCCGACGGGAAGGCCACCGCCGATCACCTTGCCCATGATGAGCAGGTCGGGACGAAGGCCGTAGCGGGCGCTCGCCCCTCCGCGATCGACGCGGAAGCCGGTCATGACCTCGTCCACGACGAGCAAGGCGCCGTGCTCGTCGCACAGGGCGCGAAGCGAGTCGAGGAAGCCGGGAGCGGGAGGCACGAGACCCATGTTGCCCGCGATGGGCTCCAGGAGGACCGCCGCGACCTCGCCCCGGTTGGCCTCGAGGAGTCGGCGCGCGTCTTCCGGGTCGTTGTAGCGAGCGGTGAGGGTGCCGCGCGCGGACTCGGCGGGAACGCCGGCGGAGTCGGGCAGTCCGAAGGTGGCGACGCCGGAGCCCGCCTTGGCGAGCAGAGAGTCGATCGCGCCGTGGTAGTTGCCCTCGAACTTCAGGAGCTTGGTGCGTTCCGTGGCGGCGCGGGCTAGACGCACGGCGGCGAGGGAAGCCTCGGTACCGGAGTTGACGAAGCGAACCCGCTCGATCCCCTTCTTGCGTTCGAGCGCCTCGCGGGCCAGGGTGATCTCGCCCGCATGGGGTGCGCCGTAGCTCGTGCCCCGGCTCGCGGCCTCGGTCACGGCCTCGGTCACGGCCTCATGGGCGTGACCGAGGATGACGGCGCCCCAGGACGAGACGTAGTCGATGTAGTCCTGGCCGTCGGCGTCGGTAAGGATCGCGCCCTTGCCCTTGGAGAAGTAGAGCGGCGTTCCGCCGACGGCGCGAAAGGCGCGAACGGGCGAGTTGACGCCGCCGGGCATGAGCCCGACGGCTTCCTGGTAGAGGGATTCGGACTTCGTCATCGGGTCCTAGCGGACGAACTCTTCCTTGGTCCGGTGGATGCCGGTGATCAGCGGCGTGTCGAGAAGGGTGTGGCGGCGCGCCTCGGTGGCGCGAAGCTCGTTCACCAGCTTCGAGAATTGGGGCAGATTCTCCATCTCGTAGGCCACGACGAACTCCTGATCCTGGAGGCCGAAGGAGTAGAGGAGGAGCTGCTTGATCTCGGGATAGCCCTTGCCGAGCTTGATGTGCTCGTTCATCTGGCCTTGCCGGGCGTCCATGCTCATGAGGTACCAGTCCTTCGTCTTGCTGAAGGGGTAGGCGACGAAGTAGGTGGCACGGGCGTCGTCGAACGGGTCCATGTCCTGCTCGCTCTTGCCGCGGGCGTACATCGAGACGCGCGTGTAGCCCCAAAGGCTCTGGACGGGCTTGATCCACCGGCGCCAGCCTTCGCTCTTGACGTGGTAGCCGGTGAAGGCGGCCTCCGTCTCGGAGCCCGCCTCGTCCACCCCCCAGGCCGACCAGATGAGCAGATCGGTGTCGGAACGGGCGGGGAAAACGCTGTAGAGGTTGGTGCGCTCGGCGACGCTTTCAGCCTCGTCGGCGATCTGGTGCCGTACGGCGCGGCGCTCCTCCTCGCTCAGGGCGAAGTAGGCGTCGGTGTAGGCGTAGTTGGCGTAGAGGTTGAGTTGTCGGTCGGCCATTTCAGTGGTTGAGCCAGCGGGCGGCGTCCAAGGCGTGGTAGGTGATCACGAGGTCGGCGCCGGCGCGCCGAAAGGCGAGGAGGGTCTCCAGGACGATACGGCGCTCGTCCAGCCATCCGCGCTCGGCGGCGGCCTTGACCATGCTGTACTCGCCGCTCACGTTGTAGACGGCGACGGGGAGGTCGCTCGTCTCGCGGGCGAGACGCACGACGTCGAGGTAGGCGAGGCCCGGCTTGACCATGAGGATGTCCGCCCCTTCCTGCACGTCGGCGAGCAGCTCACGGCGGGCGTGGCGAAGGTTCGCGGGATCGTGCTGGTAGCTGGAACGGTCGCCGAAGCTCGGGGCAGAGTCGGCGGCGTCGCGGAAAGGGCCGTAGAACGCGGAGGCGAACTTGGAGGAGTAGGCCATGACGACCGTCTCCTTGGGCACGGCGGCGCGCAGGGCGACGACCTGGCGGTCCATCATCGCGCTCGGGGCGACCACGTCGGCTCCGGCCTCGGCATGGGAAGCGGCCTGGGTGGCGAGCAGTTCCAGGGAAAGGTCGTTGTCGATCTCCTGGCCGCGCAGAACGCCGCAGTGCCCGTGCGGGGTGTAGGCGCAGACGCAGACGTCGGTCATCACGACCGTCTCCGGCGACGCGTCCTTCGCCTCGCGGATGGCGTTCTGCACGATGCCGTCTCGCTTGGCCGAGGACCGCGCGTCGTCGTGCTTCTCGCTCGGCAGGCCGAAGATCAGGACGGCTCCGACCCCTAGACTCTGGATATCCCGAACCTTATCGCCGACCGCCGAGAGCGGCAAACGCGACTGGCCGGGCATCGAGGCGATAGGCTCGGGCTCGCTCGCGGTCTCGCTCACGAAGATGGGATAGATGAGGTCGGTGGACTGGACCCGCGTCTCCTGAAGAAGCGAGCGGAGGGAGGCGGTGCGGCGGAGTCTTCTTAGGCGATCAGGCATGGACGGCCTCGGGCGAGGGTTCCTCGTGAAACGTTGGGATGTCCGAACGGGCGGCGACGATCGCCTCGACCAATCCAGAGATGGTGTGGATCGAGGCGACGACGGCCGGTTCGTAGCCGAGTTCCTGGGCGGTCGCGGCGGTCAGGGGGCCGATGCAGGCGAGGCGGGCCTCCTGCATCCATCCGGGCTTCCCCCGGGCGGCCAGGGTCTCGGCGGTGCCGACCACGGCGGACGACGAGGTGAGGGCGATCCAGTCGGGGGCTTTTTCGGGAAGGGGAGAGCCGTCCTTTGGGCGCACGATCCGGTAGGCCGCGACGTCGTCGACCTGGGCTCCTTGGGCCCGGAGCGCGTCGGGGAGGTCCGGACGAGCGATATCGGCGCGAGGCAGGAGGATGCGTCGCCCTGCGACGTCCCCCAGAACTTCGGCGATCCGAATCCCCAGCGCCTCTTCCGGCATAGCGTCGGGCTCGCGGAACGCCTTCCCCAACTCTTCGGCGGTCGAAGGGCCGACGGCGGCGAGGCGTCGATCTGCGATCTTCTCTCGAAGGCCCGGAGACTTGGCGGCGACGTTCAGCGCGCGAACCCCGTTGACGCTGGTGACGACGATCCAGTCGTACCGCTCGACGTTTCTAAGCGCAGCGTCTAGAGGCTCGGGGTCGAGCGGCGGCTCGATCGCGATGGCGGGGAGGGAATAGACCGTTGCGCCGAGAGCCTGCAATGGCTCCGCGAGACCCGCCGCCTGATGGGCAGGACGGGTGACGAGGACCGTACGTCCGGCGAGCGGTCCGGGGAACGAGCGGCTACCGCTCAATGCTCCGCGCCTCCCGTTCCAACCCGCGCTACGGAACGGACGATGTCGAACGCGCCCTGCGCGCCGAGCTGTTGGGCCAAGGCCGATCCGTCTGGGGCGGTTCCCCGCAAGATGGTGCGGCCGTCCGGCGTGGCGACGAGGCCGGTCAGGCCTCCGTCCTTCCCGAGAGCGGCGACGGGAACCGAGCATCCGCCGCCGAAGGCGTGGAGGAACGTCCGCTCCGCATCGGCAGCTGCCTGCGTCGGGGCGTGGTGAAGTGGGCGGACCGCTTCGGCGGCAGGATCGGCGGCGCGCGTTTCCAGAACGAGTACCGCTTGCCCCGGCGCAGGCAGCATCTGCTCCGGCTCCAGAGTGTGGACGACGAGCGACCCGTACTCGGAAGCCGTCCAAGCATCGAGGACGCCAAGCCGCTTCAGGCCCGCGATGGCGAGCACGATGGCGTCGTACTCGCCCGCCATCAGCTTGCGCATCCGGGTATCCACGTTGCCCATGAGAGGACGAAAGACGAGGTCGGGGCGCAACGCGGCGAGTTGGGACGTGCGGCGAACGGAGCCCGTGCCGACGACCGCGCCTTGGGGCAGATCCATGAGGGCGGGCCCTCGAGAGATCAGGGTGTCGCGCGGGTCCTCACGCTTTAGGTAGGCGGTCAGGGTAAGGCCAGGGACCGGCGCGGTCGGCAAATCTTTGAGGCAGTGCAGGGCGACATCGATCTCGTTCGCGAGCAGGGCGAGCTGGATCTCTTTGACGAAGGCGCCGAGCACCTCGCGGTCGCCCCGGTCGCCGCTCGTCCGGATGGGAACGATCTCGACCTCGTGGCCGAGGGCGACGAGGGAAGCCTCCATCGCGGTGGCCTGGGCCATCGCGAGGCGGCTCCCCCGGGTTCCGAGGCGGAGCTTAGTCGGCACGCTCTCCGCTCGTCAGGCCGAACAGTTGCTCCACGACGTGCCGGTGCTCCTTCGCGGAAAGGTCGCCTTTGAGGCCGTCGATCGGAGCTTCGAGAAGGCCGAGGGTGAGGCGGCGGGCCAGTTCCTCGACGACGCGCATCTCCTTCGGAGTGAGGTCGGGCAGTCGTTCGCGCGCCCATTCGAGGTTGCGCGTTCGGATCACGTCGCCGCGGGCCACGAGGGCGCGGATGGTCGGGGCGGCGGTGCGCTGGGCGAGAGTCGCGTGGAAGCGGCCCAGTTCCTCCTCAAGGATGGAGAGGGCCGCCGGAAGGGCGCCGAGACGAGCCTGCTGCCCGGCTTCGCACCGTGCGGAGAGGGTGTCGATGTCGACGACGCCGGGCACGCTGGCCTCGACGTTCGGCGGTACTCCCATGTCCACGATGGGCATCGTGCGGCCTTTCAACAGGTCGAGAGTCACCAAAGGTTGAGTAACCGTGGCGGCGGCGAACACCGCGTCGGCGTAGACCAGCTCCTCTTCAAGATCGGAAAGAGGGATCGCTTCCGCGCCGAAGTCTTCGGCCAGGGCCTTGGCACGGGCGAGGGTACGGTTCGCGACCCGAACGTGCGCGCCCGCCGCCTGAAGCTCCAGAGCGAGGCGCCGCCCGATCTGCCCCGCGCCGAGAACGAGGAGCCGCCGTCCTTCCAGACCTCCCAACTCTTCGCGTACGGTGCGGATCGCGAGCGAGGCGGTCGAGGTGACGGTGCGGCATAGGTCGGTCTCCGTGCGAACCCGCTTGCTCGCTTCCAGGGAGCGCTGGATCAGGAGGTCGAGCATGGGACCTGCCATGCCCATCTCGCGGGCGAGGGCCCACGCGGCTTTGACCTGGGCGACGATCTCCGTCTCTCCCAAAACCGCCGAATCGAGTCCGCTCGCGACCCGGAAGGCGTGGCAGGCGGCGCAGCCGCAGGCCTTTTCGTAGAGGTAGGGCGAGAGATCGATCCCGGCCCGCGCGCTCAGCATCGCGGCGACGTCGGCGGTCGAACCGCCCGCATGGTACACCTCCAGGCGGTTGCAGGTAGAGAGCACGACGCACTCCCCGAACCCGCGCCGCCGCGCTTCGAGGAGGAAGCCCCGGATCTCGTCCTCACCCATCCCAACACGGCTCCGAACCTCCAGAGGCGCGGTCCGGAAACCGAGGCCTACCACGCCGAACGGCGCGCGAGGTTCCTCAGGGGTCTCTAAGGCGATCGGGAAGGTGCGTCCGCGTCCTTCGTCCCGGCGCGAGGCGCAGTGGGCGGGGCATTCGATCTCGCGGGGCGAGGGAACCGTCAGCAACGTCAATAGTCTCCCCTCTTCTAGACGCCACGAGGCTGACGGATTTGACGATTTTGACGATGGAACGACGCTGTTCCATCGAGAGCGAGCTTGGGGGCTGGCTCCCGAGCACAATAAGGCCGTGAAGATGCGCGAGCTAGGCAAGAGCGGGGTCATGGTGTCCGAGATCGGACTCGGTTGCTGGACCATGGGCGGCCTCAATTGGGTGAACGGCAACGCCAACGGCTGGGCCAACGTGGACGAGGACGAGATCGTGGGCGCGATCAAGGCGGGCGTGGACGCGGGCGTCAACCACTTCGACAACGCCGACGTGTACGGCAACGGACGCGCCGAGCGGATGCTCCGACGGGCGATCGACAAGCTGGGCCTGAAGACGGACGACTACGTGATCGCGACGAAGGTCGGCCACTTTCCCGGCACCGCCGAGCACGCCTACGAGGCCCTGCACGTCCGCCACCAGGCAGAGCAGTCGCTGAAGAATCTAGGCCGTGGCCACATCGACGTGTACTACTTCCACCACGGCGATTTCGGCCCTTCGGACATGTACCTGGACGACGCGGCGGCGGAGATGGACAAGCTCGTCGAAGAGGGCAAGGTCCGCGTGAAGGGGCAGTCGGCCTACTCCGCAGACGACTTCCTGCGTGTGACTCCGAAGGTGCGTCCCGCCGTGTTCCAGAGCTGGGCCCACGCTCTCGACGACCAATTCATCCGGGATGGCTCGCCGGTGAGCGAGCTGATGGCGAAGGAAGGGATCACCTTCGTCGCCTTCAGCCCGCTCGCCCAGGCGCGACTGCTGGACAAGTACGACCCGAGCAAGCCGCCGAGCTTCGAGCCGGGCGACCACCGCCAAGGCTCCGGCGCCTTCTCCGCCGAGGCGATCGCGGAACTGAAACCCAAGCTCGCGAAGCTGAAGTCGCGATTCGGCGACTCTATCGAAGACCTCGCCTCCGTAGCCCTGAACTATCTGTTGGCCCATCCTCAGGTCGCATCGGTGATCCCCGGCTTCCGCAACGAGCGGCAGGTGCGGGTCAACCTTGGGGCAGAAGGGCGCGAACTGAGCCCGGACGACTTGAAGTTCATCCGGGACGCGCTGGCCTAGGCAGACGTCTTAGGTGACGGCGCGCACTATGCCGGGTTGGGAAGAACGCCCGACTCGGTTAGGATCTTTCGCATCTGGGCGGGCGGGTCGGCGTCGACGTCGATCCGGTGGGCTTCCCAGCCGAGGTTGATCGCCGCCACCACGTTGTCCGCGTTGTCGTCGAAGAAGATTCGGCGCGTCGCCTCGGGAAAGGCGTCGGCCACGATCCGATAGGCCTCGGGTCGGGGTTTGTTCACCCGGATCTCGAACGAGGCGAATCGCTGGTCGAGGGCGGCGATCGCCGGATGGTGACCCGGGTTGTTCAGGGCGGTCCAATGCATCGCGTTCGTGTTCGAGAGGCACGCGGTCCGCACCCCCGCCGCTCGAAGATCGTTCACAAGCTCCAGCGCGCCGTGGTAGTCGCCCTCTAGCATCGCGACGTGGGCCGTCCGGGCGCGCTCGGGCACGAGGCCGAGGTCGCCTCCAAGCTGCTCGAGGTACGCGTCCTCGTCCATCGTGCCGTCCTGATAGGCGGAGAGGGCGTCGTAGTCCGCGTGCCGCCAGGGAGAGGTGCGGGCGAGCGGAGCCTCGCCCAGTTCGCTCAGGATGGCGTCCCAGGTGTGCCGAATGCGCACGAGGACGCCACCGATGTCGAAGACGACGAGGGTCATAAGGTGGATTGTGGCGGGTCGAGGCCGTTTCCGACCCGCCAAGAGCGCTAGCTTCCTTCTTTGACGCGCTTCAAGGTCATCGCGCCGCCGCCCGCGATGGCGGTCGGGCTCGCGGCTCCCTTCGTCCCGCTAGGGGGCGTGAGGCTGATCTCGTCGTCCGAGGCGAACTTGATCTTGAGCGTCTGCGGCTTCCCGAAGTTCGGGTTCTGCTTGGCCGCCGCGACGGCCTGGGGCGGTGCGCCCGGCGCGTCGATGTCCTTCACGGTCAGCGTGAGCGTATCGCCTTCTAGAGCGTAGTCGCCCTTGGTGTTGATCGAGATCGTGCCGAGCTTGAGCCCCATCGTGAAAGTCTTGTCCGCCTTGAAATCGAACTCGACGTTTGCCGCGGACGGAGCGTTCCACTTGCCGACGATATCCGGTCCCTTCTTACAGCCCGCCCCGAGCAGGGCGACCGTGACGAGCGCCGTGGCGCAGAGCGTTTTTCGCATGGAGACCGCAGGGTACCGGAGGGCGCTTCGGCCGGTGGGCCGAATGGGCCAAAATCGACCTATGTTCCGTGATCCCGAGGCCGCCGCGCGCGCCGTCGCGCGGCTGTCGGCCTCGGCGGGCGTTGATCTCGCACCCGCCCTGGAAGAGGCCCTCGCCCGGAACGCGGCGCCCGACCTCGCCCTGACCAACCTGGAACGTTGGGCGGGCGCGACGGGGAGCCCCGGACTCCATCTCGCCCAACTCTCGGGCCTTCGGGTCCGCACCCCCCTTTTCCTGGCGATCCTCGGCGCGAGCCAGCCGCTCGCCGACGCCCTGATCCAGAATCCGGAACTGGCTAGCCTCGTCTTGGAGCCGGGCGGCATCGGCGCTCCGCCGACGGTGGAGGCCCTGCTCGACGAGGGAAGAAGGCTTCTCGCCGCCGCGAGCGGCCAAGCCCACGCGCTCGATCGCCTTCGCTACCTTCGCCAGCGCACGATCCTCCCCATCGTCGTGGCCGATCTCGCGGAGCTTTGGGACCAGGAGACGGTCTGGCGAGCCCTTTCCGACCTCGCGGACGCGCTCCTGAGACTCACCTTAGAGGCGACTTGGCCGCCCTTCGCGCGACTGAAAGACCTTTCCGAGGAACCACCCCTCGCGATCGTCGCCTTCGGCAAGCTCGGCGGGGGAGAGCTGAACTACTCGAGCGACGTGGATCTCGTCTACGTCGCGCCGGACGACGTGGACGAGCGCACGGAACGCGAGCTCGCCCGTTTTTGCGAGGCGTACGGTCGTGCGCTAAGCGACCGGATGGGGCGGGGATCGCTCTACCGGGTCGACCTGCGCCTGCGCCCTTACGGCGGCGCGGGCGCCATCGTGCGCAAGGCGAAGGGCGTGGAAGCGTACTATCGCCTCTACGCGGAAGCTTGGGAGGCGCAAGCCCTCCTGCGCTCGCGCGTCGTCGCGGGCGAATGGCTGCAACCCCGTTGGGAGGCCCTGGTCGCGGAGATCGCCTTCCCGCCCGCCTTGAGCGAGGGGGTCCTGCGCGAACTGGCGGAGACCAAAGGCCGCATCGAAGAGATCGCCCAGGGCGACGACCTGAAGCGGGGGCCGGGGGGCATCCGGGACGCGGAGTTCCTCGTCCAAGCCCTCCAGCGGGCGCACGGCGGGACCGATCCGTCGCTCCGTGCGCCCGCGACCCTCGACGCCGCCCGCGCGCTGGCGTCGGCGGGCCTCCTCCATCCCGCCGCCTCGGGCCTCCTGATCGAGGGCTACACCTTCCTGCGGAAACTGGAGCACCGCCTCCAACTCACGGGCGACCAACAGACCCACTCGATCCCCGAGGACGGGACCAAGCGTGCCGCCCTGGCCCGAACGATGGGCCTCTACGACGCGAAGACCTTGGAGCGCGCCCTTGATCGTCATCGGCGTACAATCGGAACCTTGTACCGCTCTATCCTGCGCTTGGATGGTGGCGACGACGGTCACGGCGGCGTCGCTCGGGCGGCGGTCGCCGCCGCCGTCGGACCCCTCGCTCCCGCCCTGCTCGCCTGGTTCGATGGGATGCCCGAGGCCGACGCCTTCTACGCCAGCCTCCGCGACAACGAGGGAAGCCTCACCCGCGTCCAGACGATCCTGTCCGACGCGCCGCGCCTGACGCCCCTTTTCCGGTCGGACCTCGCCCTCACCGAGGAGCTGCTCAGCGGCGAGATCGAGGAAGGAGGCCAAGGCTTCGCCCGCGTCCTCGCGCGCTGGACCCTGCAGGGTGGCTTCCCCCTGGAAGAGGCGCTCGCCGACCTTGGCGACGCGCAGGTGCGGGCCGCCCTTCCCGAAGGGCTCGATGTGGTCGCCCTAGGCTCCCTCGGGTTGAAGGAGACCACCCCCGGCTCCGACCTCGATCTTCTGCTCCTGACCGACGGCGATCAGGCGGAGGGAGAGCGCGCGGCTCAGGTCCTCCTTTCCCGGATCGACGCCGCCCATCGCACCGGGGCTCCGTTCCGCGCCGATCTGCGTCTGCGCCCTGAGGGACGCAAGGGGTTGCTCGTACGCACCTACGAAGGCCTCCTCGCCTACGCCGAACGAGACATGGAGCCCTGGGAGCGGTTCGCTCTGGGCCACGCGCGCCTGCTCTCCGGCTCCCCTAAGGCGCTTCAGACCGTCCTCTTCGCCGCCCGGGAGAAGGCCGTCACCCCCGCCGACCTGATCGATCTCAAGAAGATGAAGCGGCGGATCGAGACGGAGCGGGTGCGCCCGACCCATGCCCGGCGCGACGTGAAGCTCGGACGCGGCGGCTTGAACGACATCGAGTGGCTCGTCCGCCTGACCGAGATGGTCCACCCCGGCGACCGTGCCGCGACCTTCCGGATCCCCGAGCGGATCGCCGCCCTCGCCGCGGCGGGCCATCTGAACCTCGTCGAAGGCGACGCCCTGATCGAGGCTCGCCGCTGGCTGCTCGACCTGCGGCACCGCCTCTGGCTGATCGACGCCGAAGGCGACCTGTTGCCGGAGAACCCGGACCGCCTCGACCGCCTCGCCCACGCGCTCGGTCTCGAGGATGCCAACGCTCTTCTTCGGCGCCACTCCGAGACGACCGAGCGGGTCCGGACTCTCTACGAGGAAGGGACCGGTCGACTATGATGGGAAGGCCCTTCGGACGATGACCTTCTCTATCCTGCTTCTCGTCTCCTACCTTCTCGGCGCGATTCCCGTCGGCGTTCTCGTCGCCCGGGCGCGCGGGGTGGACATCCTCAAGGCGGGCAGCGGCAACATCGGGGCGACGAACGTCGGACGGGTATTGGGTAAGGGGCCGGGCCTCGCGGTGTGGGGCCTCGACGTGCTCAAGAGCCTCGCGCCGACTCTCGTGGCACGGGCGCTGCTGCACGAGCGGCTCATCGGCCTCGATCCTCAGACGCAGTGGTTCCTTGTCGGCACGGCGGCGATTTTGGGCCATTGCGCGAGCCCCTTCCTGCGCTTCAAGGGCGGCAAGGGCATTTCGACCGCCCTCGGGGCGATCGTCGGCACCGAGCCGCTCGTGGCCCTGTGCTGCTTCGCCCTGTTCGCGGTCACCCTCGCCACCACGCGGTACATGGCGATCGCCAGCACGGTAGGCGTCATGTCCGTCGTCCTGTTCTCCCTCCTGTTCGGCGTTACGCCTCAGCTCCTTCCCATCTTCTTGTCGCTCGCCCTCTTCGTGGCTTACCGCCATCGGAGCAACTTCCGCCGGCTGAAGGAGGGCACGGAACCGAGGTTCAGCTTCAAGAAAGCCGGCGCCCCGCCCGAAGGTTCCGCGCTTCAGGACGCGAAGGAACCCTAGGTCGTCCAAATAGCGGTGGACGCTCCTTCCGAATCTGAACTGTCCGGCGAGCCCGAACTGCCGCCCGAGATCCCGCCTTCCGCGAACGTGCCGCCGCCCACGAAAGCGGTGTTGCTCGTCAATACGAAGTCGAGGCGCGGGCAGGAGTGGTTCGACCTTGCGCAACAGGAACTCAAGAAGCACGGGATCGAGATCGAGAAGGCGACGCGATTCGAGAAGATCGACGATCTGATGCGGGAAGGCCGGGAAGCGATCGAGCGGGGCATCCCGATGATCATCGCGGGCGGCGGCGACGGCACCTTCAACGCTCTCTCCGACCTTTTCGTGGGGAAGGAGACCGTCTGCGGTCTCCTTCCCCTAGGCACCGGCAACAGCCTCGCCCGCGACCTCGGCATCCAGGCCGACGTCGCCCAAGCCTGCGAGGTCATCGCCAAAGGCAAGGTCGTCTCAGTAGACCTGGGCTACGTCAACGGCACCCACTTCGTGAACGTCGCCACGATTGGACTCACCACGCGCATCGCGCAGAATCTGACGAACGACCTGAAGAAGCGCCTGGGACGTTTCGTCTACGCGGTCGCCATCTGGCGGGCGATGCGCAAGTCGCGGCCCTTCCGGGCGGTCTTGGAGACGGAGAACGGTACCCGCGAGTTCGACTGCCTTCAGTTCGTGATCGGCAACGGCCGATTCCATGCCGGACCGTTCCCCATCGCGCCCGACGCCTCGATCATCTCGGGGGCTCTCAACATCTACGCGGTAGAGGGACGCAGCAAATGGGTTCTGCTGAAGTACGCCCTGAGTCTGCCGGGCGGCCATCAGGTCGCGCTGGCCGAGGTGTTCAGCGAGAAATGCAACGGCGGCAAGCTCTCGACGACCCCTCGCAAGCAGGTGACGGTCGACGGTGAGGTCTGCACCCAGACGCCTATCGAGTTCCGTAGCGTCCCTAAAGGAATGCGGGTCGTCGTCCCGGCAGATTGGGAAGGCTAGGTCGACGCACGATCGTGGATGGAACCCTAAGCGAAGAGTAGAGTAGGCCTGTGGAGCGGACGATCCGAGCGTCTTGGAAAGACCGTGTGGCCCTGGCATGCGTTTGGGCGATCTCTCCTTGTGGCCGCCGATCTTCATGTGCATCCGCTCCGGCTCGGTACTTCGTCCGCCGCCTCCATGCTGCCATCGGCGTACGGGCGCGGTCGTCTTATTCTCACGACCCTCGGTACGCGGGTCGAGACTGATGCAGATGAGGAGGCGTCATCACGACACGGCGACGGCTCGCGCCTGGTCTTGCGGCCGCCTTCGGATTTCTCGCCAGTAGGCCTCACGGGCGTCCTCGTCGATCCCGACGCCGCCTCCCCGGTAAAGACGATCGCCGCCGTCCCGCTTCGGCCCCGAAATCCAGTGCTCGTCGCCCGAGGCCGTCTCGACGTCGTTGGCCTTGTAACCATCCTTCGGGCTTTGAAATTCCAGACCTCGGTAACGCAGGGTCCGGCCCGTTTTTGAGAACGTCACCCAGCCGATTCGGCCCACTCCGTTCAATCTCCCAGACTTGTCTTCGATAGACATCAGGCGCGGTTTCATCGATGTAGGATAGCGCGTCTCAAACGGTACGCTCCCGTTCGATGACGCCTGAGCTGACCGTACGATTGGACAAGGGCGAAGCGCCCTTCGACGGCTGGACGGTCGCGAGCGAAGAACTTCGGCTCACCCCGCTCCGGCAGGCCGTCTCGACGGTGGCCGCGCGCCTGCGAACGACGTCTCCGTCCGGGCTGAGCCGGTTCAAGGACTGGTTCTTCCACGACGAATGTCCCTCCAGAGAAAGCCCCTTCGACTGGTCGGAGATCGACCGGAAGGTTGAGTCGGATGAAGCGGCGACCGGGTTTTGTGTCGGTGACGATCTTTGCTCCCTCGCCATCTTTCCGGCCGACTGCACTTGGCTACTCCGCATCTTCGTGCCAGAAGAGCCGGGTGACCCGAGGTACGAGACGTGCCGGTTCGACCTGACCGGATCGCTCAGCCTTGTCCAAGCGATCACGCAGGACCTCGCGCCGCTCACGCTCGGCTTCGAGCCCGCCACGCGGTTTTTCATCCCTTCGTGGGAGCGCGAGTGGAAGCCCGATCCCTCAGCGTAGGAACCGTGCGCACGCCGGGTCGTTCGTCACGTCCGTCCACTCGAAACCGACCCTCTCTAAGAACGCCCCGAACGCCGCCTCGTCTTTCGGCGGCACCTGGATGCCCGCCAGCACCCGGCCTACGTCCGAACCGTGGTTGCGATAGTGGAACAGGCTGATGTTCCACGGATGCTCCATCGCGTTCAGAAAGCCGCCGAGCGCTCCCGCACGCTCGGGAAACTCGAAGGCGACCAGGCGTTCGTTTTCGACAGGCGCCCGACCGCCGACCATGTGCCGGACGTGCAGCTTCGCCAGCTCGTTGTCCGTCAGGTCAAGCACCTCGTAGCCTTCGGTGCGAAGCTCATCCAGAATGTCCTTCCCAGGGTCCGTTCGGACCCCCACGAAGACGTGCGCCTCCTCGCCCGGCGCGAGGCGATAGTTGAACTCCGTCACCGCCAAGGCTCCCAACGCGCCGCAGAACGCTCGGAACGAGCCCGGTCGCTCGGGAATCGTCGCCGCGAACACCGTCTCGCGCCGCTCGCCGATCTCCGCCCGCTCGCTCACATGGCGGAGCGAGTCGAAGTTCAGGTTCGCCCCGCAGGCGATGGCGAGGTACTCCCCCGGCCCGTGCCGCTCTGCGTACGCCTTGAGCCCCGCCACCGCGAGGGCTCCAGCGGGTTCGAGGATCGCCCGCCGGTCCTCGAACACGTCCTTGATCGCCGCGCAGATCGCGTCGTTCGACACCACGACGCACTCATCGACCACCTGCTGGGCGACCCGGAACGTCTCGACTCCCGGACACTTCACCGCCACGCCGTCGGCGAACCGTCCAACCCGCTCCAAAGTCACGCGCTCACCCTTGGCGAGCGAGGCCGTCATGGAGGCCGAATCTTCCGCCTCCACCGCGACCACCTTCACGCCGGGGCGAAGGGCTTTCACGACCGCTCCGACCCCCGCGACCAGCCCGCCGCCGCCCACCGCCACGAACACCGCGTCGAGCGGACCGGGATGCTGGCGAAGGATCTCCACGCCGACCGTCGCCTGGCCCGCGATCACATCCGGGTCGTCGTAGGGATGCACGTAGGTCAGACCTTCCGCCTCCGCCCGCCGGTGCGCGTGGAGCGAGGCCGCGTCGAAATCGTCGCCCTCCAGATCCACCTCCGCTCCCCAGGCCCGGACCGCCTCGACCTTGATGCTCGGCGTCGTTCGGGGCATGACGACGACCGCCCGGCATCCCATCCGCCGCGCCGCGAGGGCCACGCCTTGCGCGTGGTTGCCCGCCGACGCGCAGACTACGCCCCGCGTTCGCGCTTCCGGCGGCAGAAGCGCGACCTTGTTGTACGCTCCCCGGATTTTAAACGAGAAAACCGGCTGCTCGTCCTCGCGTTTGAGCCACACGCCCGAACCGAGACGCGTCGCTAGCCGGGGCATCGGTTCGATCGGCGTCTCCCGCGCCACGTCGTACACCCGCGCGAGCAGGGCGCGCTTCAGATAGCCTTCGAGCGTTTCCAAGCCTCTATTGTGGACCGGAAGCCTCGATGGTCTTGGGCTCTGCCAGCGTCCCTTCGTGCGAGCCCACGACCCGCGCGCCCTCCATCACGATGCAACGGGTCAGACGAGCCCCTTTCTGAACGAGCGCTCCGTCCAAGATCACGCACTCCTCAACCTCCGCGCCCGCCTCGACCGTCGCCCCGTGCCCGACCACCGAGCGGGTCACCGTCCCCTCGATCTTCGCTCCCGGTGAGACGAGCGCCTGCCGGAGCGTCCCCGAGATTCGCGCGGGCTCCCGCGCGAACGAGCGCGTCCGCAGAGGCCAATCGGGCGAGTCGAGTTCGAACGCCTCGTCGATGAGGTCCAGGTGGCCCTGCAGGTAACTCTCCAGCGTTCCGACGTCTCGCCAGTAGCCCGTATGCCGAAACGCCCGCGCCTCGTCCTTCTCGACGAACCACGGAACCAGCGTCTGGCCGTAATCCCCCTCGCCCGCCTCCTTCAGAGCCTTGAGGAGATCCGGTCCGGAATACGCGAAGACCTCCGTCGCCACCGTGTGGCCCCTCGGCCTCTCGGGCTTGTAGTCGAAGCCCGTCACCTTCTCTCCGGAGGTCTGGACGATCCCATAGCGCGAAACGTCCTCGTCCGGAAGCTCTTTGGTGACGATCGTCAGTCCCTTGCCGTGTTGCACGTGGAACGCCACGACGTCTCGCAGATCAAGCCGCAGGACGTGGTCCGCACTCATCGTCAGCACGACGTCTGGTGCGAACTGTGCGATGAGCTTCGCCTGACGCTTCAGGGCGTCCGCGTTCCCCTTGGCGAACCCGTCGTCGCCCGCCCCTTGCCAGGGCGGCAGAACGGTAAGTCCCCCTTCGGTCCGGTCCAGGTCCCACGGTCGCCCGTTCGCCAGATGGTCGTTGAGCCCGTGCGGCTCGTACTGCTCCACGACCCATACGTCGCGAAGATCGGAGTGCAGGCAGTTCGTGAGGGCGAAGTCTACGAGGCGGAACACGCCTCCGAAAGGCACGGCGGGCTTCGCTCGCTCTTCGGTCAGGGGCTTGAGCCGTCCGCCTTCGCCACCGGCGAGAACGATGGCGAGAGCGCGGGGAGGCTGGGCCATGGCTTGTGGGACGACGTTCCCCATCGAGTGGGTTCGTTGCCGGCTGTTCGGCGCCCGATCGAACGTTTGTTATGATCGCCCCGACCTCTCGTCTTCAAGACGACACTTCGGTTCCTTGAAGGGCCTGTCTTCGGGCGATCACGCCCGAAAGGGGAGCGTGCTCTCGCCCGAATACGATCCTCGATCACGACCCGCTCAGGAATACCGCTAGACGGTAATCTACGTTCAATGGCCGCCGTGCGCGTCGTCGACGTCGCCCTCGACCCGCGCAACGGCGGGGCCGAGGCGGTCTACACCTACCGCCACGCCCCCGGCCTGAGCGTCGGCGAGGCGGTGTTCGTTCCCCTAGGTCCCCGGATAGCCCTCGGTTTCGTCGTCCGGGACCATCAGATCCGGGAAGAGGACCTCGCGTTCGCCCTGAAAGACGTCGCGGGTCGCGTCGAGGGGCTCAAACTCCCCAAGCCTCTGGTCGAACTCTGCCGCGAGGTCGCGGAAGAGACCCTCTGTCCCCTTCCGGTCGCCCTCTCCGCCGCCACGCCTCCCGGCGTCCGCGAACGTCTCGTCGCGTTTTGGGAGGCCACCACGCTTCCCGCCCCCGCCGACCTCAAGCCTCTCGAACGGGAGACCCTCCGTGTCCTTAAAGAGCAAGGTCCCCGGAGCGAGAGCAAGGGTAAGAAGCTCGAGCCCGGCGTCGCCCGCGCCCTCAAGTCCCTACGCAAGATGGGGCTCGTCCGGCAGACCTTGCGCCTCCAGGACGCCGCCGAGCGGCGCAAGGCCCCCGACCTTCTCCACCTCACCGCCGACGCGAAGAAGGTCGAGGCGTTCCTCCACCGGGAAGGGAAGCGCAAGCCCGCCCAAGCCCTCGTCCTCATGAAGATGCAGGAGGCCGAGCGGTCGGCGCTCACCGCCCCCGAGATCAAGGCGATGGCGGGTGTCACCGACGCGACCCTGCGCGCTCTCGTCGACCATGGCCTCCTCGAACGGACTTTGGGCGGCGAGGCGGCGCCCCAGGTCGAGGCCCCGAAGCCGAACCGCATCCAACAGATCGCCATCGACGCCGTCGTGGAATCGGTCCGGACGCGCGAGTCGCGGGACTTTCTCCTGTTCGGCGTCACCGGATCCGGCAAGACCGAGGTGTACTTGCGGGCCGCCGCCGAGGCCCTCAAGATCGGTCGGCAGGTCCTCTACGTCGTTCCCGAGATCGCCCTCGCTGCGCAGGCGATCTCTCGCCTACGGGAGCGGTTCGGCCAAAGGGTCGCCGTCCTTCACTCCGACTTGGCCGATGCTGAGCGGCTCGCCACTTGGCGGCGCATTCAGAGTGGAGACGTCTCCGTCGTCCTCGGCGCCCGCTCCGCCCTTTTCGCTCCCTTGAACGACGTCGGCCTCGTCGTCGTCGACGAGGAGCACGAGCAGGCCTATAAGCAGGAGACCGCCCCCCGCTACCACGCCAAGAGGGTCGCCCTCGGCCTCGGACGCCTCCACGGCTGCCCTGTCGTTCTAGGCTCCGCGACCCCTAGCGTCGAGAGCTACTCCGAAGCCGAGCGGGACGTCCTGACCCTGTTGTCCCTGCCCGAACGGGCCGCCGAGGCGAAGCTGCCGGACGTCTTCGTCCGTGACCTTACCGAAGGGTATCGCGACGGCCGTCCCAGCATTCTGTGCGACGACCTGCGCGAACGTCTCGTCCACACCCTCGAGCGGGGCGAGCAGGCGATCCTCTTCCTCAATCGCCGCGCCTACGCTCCCTTCCTCGTCTGCCGCGACTGCGGCCACCAGTTCGGCTGTCCCAACTGCAGCGTCTCTCTCGCCTTCCACCGCCGCGACCGTCGCCTCCGTTGCCACCACTGCGGCCACCACGAAGCCCCGCCCGAGGCCTGCCCAAGCTGCCTCGGCATCCGCATCGCGCCTTTTGGGATCGGCACCGAAAAGGTCGAGGAATCGATCGCCACCGATTTTCCCGCCTACAAGGTCGCGCGCCTCGATCGCGACGTCGCGCGCCGCAAGGGGGCGTTGGAGGAGACCCTCGCCGCCTTCCGCGCCAACGACACCCAGATCCTCGTCGGTACCCAGATGGTCGCCAAGGGGCTCGACTTCCCGAACGTCACCCTCGTCGGCGTCATCGCCGCCGACATGAGTCTCAACATGCCCGACTTCCGAGCGGGCGAGCGCACCTTCCAACTCGTCTCCCAGGTCGCGGGCCGCGCGGGGCGGGGCCAAAGGCCGGGCGTCGTGATCGTCCAGACCTTCAATCCCCAGCACCCCGCCATCGTTCACGCCAAAGGGCACGATTACGTGGGCTATTACGAAAACCTCCGCGCCGAGCGCGATGAGGCGGGCTATCCACCCTTCCGGCGCTTGGTCAACGTCGTCCTGAGTGGCGAGTCCCGCGAAGCCGTCGCCGCCGCCGCCGAGGAAGCCGCCCGCCGCCTCCGCCGCATCGAAGGGGCGGAGACCCTCGGTCCCGTCGCCTGCGCCGTCGAGCGCGCCGCCAACCGCTGGCGCCACCACGCCCTCGTCAAACTCGGCCCCGGCGCTTCCCCCCGCCCCGTCCTCGAAGTTCTCAAGGATCTCACCCCCGAAGGCGTCCAGATCGTCCTCGACGTCGATCCCTACCAAATGATGTGACGCGAAGGTTCGCGCGTGGATCGGCCCTATTATCTGGACATCATCCAGATAATAGGGCTATAATCGTTTCCGTGTCCACCGGCCTTGAGGAACTGCTGCGGAAGTCGAAGCTGCGCTTCACCGCGCCCCGGCTGGCGGTGCTGGACGCGATCGAGCACGAAGGTCGGCACCAGGACGCGGAGTCGATCTTCGCCGCCGCGCGTGGGCGGCTGGTCTCGCTTTCGCGCCAAGCCGTGTACGACAACCTCAACGCCCTCGTCGCGGCGGGAATCGTCCGCCGTATCGAGCCTGCCGGTCGCCCCGCGCTCTACGAAACCCGAGTCGGCGACAACCATCATCACCTGGTCTGCCGACGGTGCCAAACCATCGTCGACGTCGACTGCGCCGTGGGCGTCTCGCCCTGTCTCCAGCCTTCCGAAAGTCACGGCTTCGTCATCGACGAGGCCGAGGTCGTGTACTGGGGGCTCTGCCCCTCGTGCCGCCAAAAGCCCTAAAACGAAAAACCATGTCCAGCGAATCGAAATGCCCGTTTTCGGAAACCCCCTCCGTCCCGGTCGCCGGCGGCGGCACCCAGAATCGTGACTGGTGGCCGAACCAGCTTCGCGTCGACCTCCTGAGCCAGCACTCGGCGAAGTCGAACCCGCTCGGCGGCGACTTCGACTACCGTGAAGAGTTCAAGAAGCTCGACTACGAGGCGCTGAAGGCCGATCTCCGCGCGCTGATGACCGATTCGCAGGACTGGTGGCCCGCCGACTTCGGCCACTACGGACCCCTCTTCGTCCGCATGGCGTGGCACAGCGCGGGCACCTATCGTCTCGAAGACGGCCGGGGCGGCGGCGGTCGTGGGCAGCAGCGCTTCGCGCCCCTCAACAGCTGGCCCGACAACGTCAACCTCGACAAGGCCCGCCGCCTGCTGTGGCCGATCAAGCAGAAGTACGGCCAGAAGATCTCCTGGGCCGACCTCCTCCTCCTTACCGGCAACGTCGCGCTGGAGAGCATGGGCTTCCCCACCTTCGGCTTCTCCGGCGGCCGCGCCGACACCTGGGAGCCCGATCAGGACGTCTACTGGGGCCGCGAGACCACTTGGCTCGGCAACGAGCACCGCTACGGGAAGGGCGTCGAGGGTGTGGTCAAAGGCGAAGACCACTCCGTTCTCCCTTCCGACGAGGACGCGAACCGCGGCGTCCACAACCGCAACCTGGAGAACCCTCTGGCGGCGGCCCACATGGGCCTCATCTACGTGAATCCCGAAGGCCCGGACGGCACCCCCGACCCGCTCCTCTCCGCGCGGGACATCCGCGAAACGTTCGGCCGTATGGCCATGAACGACGAGGAGACCGTCGCCCTCATCGCGGGCGGCCACACCTTCGGCAAGACCCACGGCGCCGGTCCGACCGACAACGTCGGCGACGATCCCGAGGCTGCCAACGTGGAGGCGCTCGGCTTCGGCTGGCACAACCGCTTCGGCAGCGGCAAGGCGGGCGACACGATCACCAGCGGCCTTGAGGTCACCTGGACGTCCACCCCGGCCCAGTGGGGCCACGAGTACTTCAAGAACCTGTTCGAGTTCGAGTGGGTCCTGAGCAAGAGCCCGGCGGGCGCCCACCAGTGGTTCGCCAAGGGCGCCGCGCGAACCATCCCGGACGCCTACGATCCGGAAAAGCGGCACGTCCCCATGATGCTGACCACGGACGTCGCGTTGCGCGTCGATCCCGTCTACGAGGCGATCTCTCGCCGTTTCCTTGAGGATCCGCAGGCCTTTCAGGACGCCTTCGCCCGCGCTTGGTTCAAACTGACCCACCGCGATCTGGGTCCGCGCTCGCGCTACATCGGCCCCGAGGTCCCCGCCGAGGAGCTGATCTGGCAGGACCCGGTGCCCGCTGTCGACCACGCGTTGATCGACGAGAACGACGCCGACGCCCTCAAGGCCAAGCTTCTCGCTTCCGGCCTCTCGGTATCGGATCTGGTCCGCATCGCCTGGGCTTCCGCCTCGACCTTCCGCGGCTCCGACAAGCGCGGCGGCGCCAACGGCGCCCGCATCCGCCTCGCCCCGCAGAAGGATTGGCGCGTCAACGAGCCCGAGAGGCTGCAGGGCGTCCTTTCGACCCTGGAAGGCATCCAGAACGAGTTCAACGCCTCGGCGACCGGCGGCAAGAAGGTCTCCTTGGCCGATTTGATCGTGCTGGCCGGGAACGCGGGCGTCGAGTCGGCGGCCAAGGCGGGCGGCTTCGATGTGAAGGTCCCCTTCCATCCTGGCCGCACCGACGCGACGGCGGAGCAGACGGACGAGGTCTCCTTCAAAGGCCTCGAGCCGTTCGCCGACGGTTTCCGCAACTACCAGAAGGCCCCCTCTGCCGTTCCGGCGGAAGCCCTACTGATCGACAAGGCCCAACTGTTGACCCTCACCGCGCCCGAGCTGACCGTCCTGATCGGCGGCCTGCGCGCGATCGACGTCAACGTCGAGGGATCCAAGCACGGCATCCTCACCGACCGCCCCGGCACGCTCACCAACGACTTCTTCGTCAACCTGCTCGGCATGGAGACGCAGTGGAAGTCGGTCGCGAACGACGGCCAGGAGGTCTTCGAGGGACGGGATCGCGAAACCGGAGAGGCGAAGTGGACCGCCACCCGCGCCGACCTCGTGTTCGGCTCGAACGCGGTGCTCCGCGCCGTCGCCGAGGTCTACGCCGGCGCCGACGCGCAGGAGAGGTTCGTCCACGACTTCGTCGCCACTTGGACCAAGGTCACGAACCTGGACCGCTTCGACCTGATCGCCTGACGATAGGCGAAGCGCTAAGAGGAGCCCTACCAGAGGCTCCTCTGAAGTCTCTCCTGAAACGCCGCTTATCCTCTTTGGGCGATCCCGCCGCCAGGGATGCTTGTGCCCTCTTTGTCATGATCGGGTGTTCCGGTATACAGCCAAGGGATGAACTGGACGAAAGACGACCGCGATTTTAGCGATCTTTTCTGGGCGGCCCGGAAGGAACAGACGAGGCTCAAAGGCGAAACGTCGCCGGGTGATCCGGCCTTCAAGGCCGTGATCGCCTTTGCCGACGTCAAAGACTGGTCCTGGGCGAGAAAACTGATCGAGGCGAGTCGGCTTGAGCGGACGGGCGCGGACGACGCCCTCCGCTTTTTAGCCGAGACGCAGCGGGAGGTTCCTGAGAGGTTCCAGTCGGTCGTGCATGTGATAAGAGGCTCCGTGCTCTACCTAGAGCGAGAGTTCGACGAAGCGACGGTCGCCTTCCGTAGGGCCTTAGACGATCCCGCGTTCGACCGGCCTGCGTACGCATGGAACGGCCTTGCCCTCGTTCTCGGCGCCAAGGGCGAGTTTGGGGCGGCGAAAGAGGCGGTTCAAAAGGCTTTTAACGATCCGAAGTTCGACGCATCCGGATCTAATTGGTACTTCTACGGCCTCATGCTCAAGGGCGCGGGCGAGTACGACGACGCGACGGTCGCTCTTCGCAAAGCCCTGGACGACCCAGAATTTGATCTGCGAGGGCACGTATGGTACGAGCTTGGCATCCTCCTTGCCGTCAACGACGCGTACGACGAATCGATCGGAGCGTTCCAAAAGGCCCTGAACGATCCGGACTACGATACGCCTAGGGAAGCGTGGGCCAAGCTCGCTCTCGTGTTCGAGCTTGCGCAGAGGACGGACGAAGCGGAGAGCGCCCACAGGATGGCCCTCTCCTGCCCCGAACCCACTGGGGAGCGCTTCCGCATGGTTGATTTTGGAGAACAGGACCCTCGCTGATCCTAGTCCGCCGACCCTTTGTTCACGAACCGCCGTTCATAGCCCGAGGAGAAGCTGTCGCTCATCCACTCGGATGTTCTTCACCGTTCAAGCAGCGATCGGCTCGACCGGATGGGTTTCGGCCGGGTGCGGATTTCGCCTTTCGAAAGACCACGCGACCAGCGTGAGAACGACCGCCAGCGCCGCGATGCCCCCGCCGACCACAGGGGCGCCGCGCAGCCCGAGCGTGGAGTCGACGACCCGGCCCCCCACGAACGATCCCAAGACGATCCCGAGGTTGAACGCGGACTGGCTCAGCCCCGAGGCCACGTCGGCCACCCCCGATCCGAGAAGGCTCGCTTCTCGGATCGCCAACGACTGCAGCCCCGCCCCCGTGCTCAGCATCACCATCCCGAAAAGGACCACCGCGATGCCGGTGAGAATGGGCGAACCCGCCGTTAGTCCGATAGAGAACAGGCTCAGGGCGAGCAGGCCGAACAGCGTTGCCAACCCCGGATAGATCCTGCCCTCGACGAACCGTCCGCCCAACAGGTTGCCCACGCTGACGGCGATCCCCAGAGAGGCGAGAAGAAGCGCGCTGCCGCCCGCCGACATTCCCACCACCTGCTTCAGGTAGGGCGTGAGATAGGTGAACGCGACGAACGTCCCGGCGAAGCCGACGATCGTCATCCCGAACGCGAACTGGAGCCGGGGCTCCCGCAGAGCGCGGCCGATGTCCCGCCCGGAGGCGCGCTGGGCGCCCATCGGAAAGTCGGGAACGGAGAGTGCGATCGCTCCGACGGCGCCGACCGATAGAACGGCGACCCCTGTGAAGGCGACCCGCCATCCGAGCGTCGCGCTGATCCAGGCGGCGAGGGGAACCACCGTCGCCATCGCGATCGTCAGGCCGGCGAAGACGACCGAGATGGCCTGGGCGCTCCGGCCCTTCGGCGCGAGCCCTGCCGCCGCGGTCGTGGCCGTCGCGAGGTAGGTGCCGTGGGAGAACGAGGTGAGGAACCGGACGACGAGCAGAAAGCCATAGCCCGGCGCGAGGGCGGCCAGCGCGTTGGCGACGGCAACCAGCGCCATGAGCCCGATGAGAAGCCCTCGGCGCGGGAACCGGGCCAGAACGGAGGTCAGGACCGGGGTCATGATCGTCACCCCGAACGCATAGCCCGAGATCAGCAGACCGGCCCGCGAAAGGCTGACATCCAGATTTCCGGCGATCTCCGGCAGCATCGCGGCGGGCATGAACTCCGTCGCGCCGATCGCGAACGCGCCCGAGGCGAGGGCGTAGAGCGCGGGCGGAAGGCTAACGCGCATGCCACCCTTGGACCGAATCCGTCAGACCGCAGGGCTTGAAGAGACTTCGCAGACTCACCCCTGGAGTATAGACTTGAAGCTTCATTATCTGAAGCGCTTTAGGGCCAAGAGTCACCACAGGGAGCGTCTAAACTGTGGCCTCGGAACTTTGCCCGGGCGATTCTGAGGCCCTGACCTGGGTCAGGCCGCGCTGATCGTAACCGTGCCGAAGGTCATGAACACCGTCGTCGGTCCCGAGGAACCGCGATAGGCGCCCTCCGCGACCGCGAGATGGCAGGCGACCGCCGCGAACTCCCACGCGAGATCCTCGCCGCACTCGATCTTGCGCTCGGTGTACGCCCCAAGGCTGTAACGCTCGTCGAAGGCCTTCGCGAGCCGCGCGTGAGCCGCGATCGATTCGGGAACCGAAGGATGGTCCCAACCCCACCGCCACGTCCCGTCCCGTCCTCGGCGTTGTAGGTTCCGACGACCTGCACCGGAGCGACGATCCTCATGACTTTCCGGTTGAGGAACCCGATGCGTCCGGCGTCCAGGTCGGCGCTCCAGGACGCCTCGTCGGGCCCCAGGTCCCCACGTGGGCCTGGGTCCTGAGCCGAAGCTCGTTCATGCTTCGTTCGATCGTCGACTGCGGCTCGGCCCGTTCAGTCTCCTTTTTCCGAACAGACCCATAGCCGGAGGGTACCGTGCCGTCTTCGCCCGGACCACCGCCCGTACCCACTCGATGTTAGAGGCGCCGACCTTGAACGATCGCGCGGTCTTGAGGTGGAGGCGTCGACTATGGCGCCTTTCCCGATTGAGGCGAACGGACGAAAGAGGGGTTTCCGCCGCCGCCTCGCCGTGTGGCTCCGTAGAAGGCCGCATGAGGTTCTGGGGCAAGAGGGAAGACGCGCCGCTCGATCCAGAGGCGGTGAAGGCGCGGTCGATGGTGGAGGTGGCTCGGCTCGGCGGCAGGGCGATCGAATGGCTGCCCACGATCGATCGGACGACCGCCCGCACGGGCGACGAACTCGCCCGGCGCGCGATGGTCCTGAACGCTCTCGTGGGCTTCGCGTACGAGGCGCCCGCGTCGGTCCTTCGCGAGTGGATCGTGGCGAACGGGCTGACGCAGACCCTATCCCCTCACGAGGCGGAGACGTTGCGCAAGGAGACGGAGGAACTGGCCGATCAGGAACGGATCAACCTGAGTTGGAGCCAGGAGGCGATCGCCGCCTTGCTCTGGGCGGGAGGCTTGGCGGACGCCCTGCCGATCGGCGAGGAGGTTCCGGTCGAGATGTACAAGATCCTGCCGAGCCTCCCGAAGGGCGAGAGCGGTCGCGACTTCGCACGGCGGGTGCGTCTGAGGTCTTACGACGAGCTGTACGCGATGCGGGACCTCTACTACCGGGCTCATTGGTACGCCCGTGACGGGGGCCTCAACGGCTACGACACGGGCGTCTTCGGTATCGACGCGATCATGGAACGACGCAAGGTCCTAGAATGGCTGCTCGACGCGTCGCAGGAGTGGGACGACGTCGAAATGAGCACCTAAGGGATACTCCTGCGTACGATGGTTCTGCTCTCCGCCCTGCTCGTCGCCGTGACGATCCAGACCGACAAAGCCACCAGCTTCGGGTACAGCTACGCACAGATCTTGGCGATGGGACCGAAGCGCTGGGAGGATCTGGTCCTGAAGAAGAACGGTGACTCGACGCTCGCGACGGGAAGCGGCTTCACCGTCTACGGCGAGGCGCTGGCTTGGCGCAACGACCGGCTTCTCAAAGGACGACCCTTCCCGCTCCGTCGACATCTGGAGTCGTTCTCGATCAACGCCCAGGATGTGGGCAACACGGCGACGGGCGGCGGCACGATCTGGCACATCTTCGCGGGCCAGAGCTACCGCGACATGGAGACGACGATCCACACCATCCTGACGCACTCGTACCGAGGGCCGAAGCGCGTCGTCTCGGATGTGACCCGGGCGATCGAAGGGCTGAGCCGCGTTGCCGAACGGGCCGAGGGCAAGGACCGCATCGACGCCCAGAAGGCGATGGGAGGCATCCGGCGCGACCTCGCGGCGATCGTGGCGGACGCGCGAACGCTCCCCCGTCGGGATTCCGACGCCGCCCTGAAGTTCTGCCGCCAGACGGTTCGAGCCGTAATCGCCCAGGCCGAGCCGCAGTAGGGCGGCCGGCGCACTCAAGGGAAGCGGATCACAGGGCTTTCCTGTAGAGCGCGAGCAGCCGCGCCCACGCCTTCTCGGCCTGCGGCTCGTTGTAGACCGACGAGTCCGGGGGGCACCATCCGTGCGCGGCTCCCTCGTAGACCTCGATCTCAGCGGGCCGATGGGCTTTCTCGAAGCTCTCCTTCAGCACGATCTTATCGTCCGGAGAGCGTGCGTCGTCGTTGGCCGCGATGGCGACGAGGAACTGGGCCTTGCTCTTTGCGGCCTGGAGGTGCGGGCTGTTAGGTTGGTCCGTGACCAATCCCCCGCCGTGGAAGGTGGCGACCGCGCCCACGCGATCCGGCATCGCCGCCGCCGTCCGGAACGCCATCGGTCCGCCCATGCAGTACCCCTGCGTGCCGATAAGCCGGTCCTTGGCGACCGAGGGCTGGGCGTCCAGCCACGCGACGAAGGCCTTGGCGTCCGTCACGTGGGTGGTCTCGTTCAGCTTCTGCGCCAGCGGCCGAACCTCGGCGATGGGGGTTGCGGCCCCTTTCTCGGCGGTGGGGGCCTTCTGGGAGCGGTAGAACGGATTGACGACCAAGACCGCGTAGCCCGACTCGGCGAGACGCTTCGCCATCTGGCGGAAGGCCGGTCGGAGCCCGAAGATATCGGGCCAGATGAGAACGCCGGGCGCCGTGCCGCTGGAAGGGCGCACGAAGTAGGCGTCGGCCATCCCGTCTGGGGTCGTGATGGTCACATCCGACTCGGTGACGGTCGCGGCGTTCGCGACGCCCGGAAGCATCATCGCCACCCCGACGCCTACCATCATGCCGAACTGCCTTCGCGTCACGAGGCCGCGTGACTCGAAGTCCTGCCGATCGTTCTCGAAATGGTCCTGTTCGCACATGTCGCTAGCATAGTCCATACGCGCCTGGAAGGTGACCGAGTGCCGTCTGGTTCAGGCGCGCTTGCGTCGGCGGAGCAGTCCAGGCGCTTCGGCTCCCAGCTCGATCATCGGGGCAAACTTCGGTCCCGGCGCCTAGGCTTCAGGACCTGTCCCGCCCCGTGAGCGACATATTCGTCATGGATAGACTGCCGTCTTGGAAGGCGACCGAGGTCAGGGTGGCCAGACCCAAGATCAGCGCGTCCACCTTGCCGTCGGTCCGAACGCGCTTCACCGCATCGCGTTGGCCCCGCCGCTCGGCAGGTCTCTTGAGGAGAGCCTCAGCGTTCGACGACGAGCACGAGGCCCGGATCGGAAAGGTCTCCACGATGCCCCGCCGATAGGCCTACCCGGTCGATCAGCGAGCCCGGCAAGGTGAGGACGCCGCCCTTGATCTGGACCTGATCCATCACGTTCTCCGACCGGCCCGCCGCGAGGTCCTGCGCCCAGACCGCCTTCGCCCGGATCGGCTTGTCGAATCGGATCGAAAGACTCCGGTAGTGGCCGAACACCCCGATGGGACGGCCCGCCGCGGCGCCCGCGATCCGCACGTCGGCGAGCGGCGTCCGGTAGGTGCGCCCGAGACCTCTTCCGATCGCCCCGACCGAAAGGCAGCCGTTCGGATAGCGGGCCGCCACGACGAAAGGCGGCTCCGGTTCCTCGCACTCGACCGAGGGTAGCTCCATGCCCCGCGCCATGATCGTGGGAGCGGTGGCGGTGGCGGTGGACCCCGCCGCCCGGTCCGTCCACGACTCGCCCGCTTGCATCGTCCAACGGTCGGTCGCCGTCTGGGGCGACCGGACGAAATCACCCTGGCCCGCCGCGAACGGAGGGGCGATCCGGTGCCAACGAACCGCGCGCGCCACCTCGTCCATCCGCCGCTTGAGGTCCCGGCAGGCCGGCGGGAACACGAAGTCCTGTCGGCCATCGGGCAAGGCGCCCACAAAAGGATGGCGCATGACGCCGTAGGCGCAGCCGAACGCCGCCCCGAGGGTGACCTCGTCCTCGCAGTTGAGGAGGGTCGGGCTCCCTTTCGCCGCCGAAGAGGCGAGTAGGTTGGCGAGACGGTCGAGCGTGGACGGCGCGGAGATCACCGTCTCCACGTCGTACGTGCGATAGACGTCGGCGAAACGGATCGAGTCCGGCGTCAGCGCCGATTCGATCACCGTGTTCGGACCGTTCGCAACCCGAAGCTCGGCCAGCATCCGGCGCCACTCAACGTCCCCCGCGTGCTTTCCCCAGTCGACTTTGAGGTAGGCCATGCCTCCTTTCGACACCTCCCGAAGCCGATCCGCCCAATACTCCCGAAGCGGTTTCTGGAGTAGCAGTGGACATTCTTGGGCGCAGACCCATCCGCCCAGCCCGCGCCAGCCCTTCGCCACGACCGCCTTGCTCAGCGCCGCCAGCCGCTTCTCGGGAGTGCCGCGAAACCCCGGAAACTTGCCCTCGTCGAGCTGGAGCCGACCCAACGCCCGCTCGTCGTTGTCGACCGGGACGTCCCAAGAGTCGTCCATCACGAAAAGGAGATCCTTCCGCACGCTCGGATAGAAGTCGAGCCAACCTTGAAGCGGACCCTTTCCGAAGAGGCTCGCCTGGGTCATCAGGGCGCGCGTCGGCAAGGCCCCGATGTAGTCGCAGGCGTAGCCTTGAACGTTCCAGGTGCAGAAGTAGTCCGGCGCCTTCGAGGCGCGCTCCGGCACCAGGTTGGGACCGCCTCCGGCCATCGTCCACGCCGCCAACACCGCCATCCCGAACACGGCCTATCCTACCCCTCGCCCCGATCGCCTTCGTTCAAGGTGTCCGACTCAAGAGGATTTCAAGATCCTATGGGCTCGTGGATGGACAGAGCCTTCGCGAGGTAGGGCGCGGTACGGCTCTCCTTCGAACCGGCGACCTCCGTAGGCACACCCTGTCCCACCACGCGTCCCCCCTCCCCCCCGGCTCCCGGACCGATGTCCAGCGTCCAGTCGCTGCTCGCCACGACCCGCATATCGTGCTCGACGACGATTACCGTGTTGCCCGCGTCGACGAGGCCCCTAAGCTGGACCACGAGCTTCTCGACGTCGGAAGGGTGGAGTCCCGTGGTCGGCTCGTCGAGCACGTAGAGGGTGTCTCCCCGCTGTCGGCGCTGAAGCTCGGTCGCCAGCTTGATCCGTTGCGCCTCGCCGCCGGACAGTTCCGTCGCGGGCTGGCCGAGGCGGATGTAGCCGAGACCGACCTGACGGACGATGTCGAGCGATCGGGACAGCCCTTCGTCTTCCGCGAAGAACCCGAACGCCTCGTCCACCGTCATCGCGAGGATCTCCGCGATGTTCTTCTCCCGGTAGCGGACCTCGAGCGTCTTCGCGTTGTACCGGGTTCCTTCGCACTGGGGACAGGGCGCGTAGACGCTGGGAAGGAAGAGCAGTTCGATCATCACGAACCCCTCCCCTAGGCACCGCTCGCAACGGCCCTTCGCCACGTTGAACGAGAACCGCCCCGCGTCGTACCGCCGGGATCGCGCCTCCGCCGTCGCCGCGAACAGCTTCCGGATGGGATCGAACAGGCCGGTGTACGTCGCGAGGTTGGATCGCGGCGTCCGCCCGATCGGCTTCTGATCGACGACGACCAGACGTCGGATTCCCTCGACTCCGCTCGCGATCCTTCCTTCGGTCGGCGCCGCGGTCGGCTCCTCCAGCCCGTCCAGCGTCTCGTCTTCCGTCGGCGCGGACTGGCCCAAACGCTCCGCCACGAGTTCCACGAGAGCTTGGCTCACCAGGCTCGACTTGCCCGAGCCGGAGACGCCCGTCACCGACGTGAGAACCCCCAGCGGGAAGACGACGTCGAGGCTCTCCAGGTTATTGCGTGTCACACCCTGAAGCGCCAGCCATCCTGTCGGTACGCGGGGCGCACGGTCGGCCTTGGCCCCTCCACCGAAAAGATAGGGACGCGTCGCCGAGGCGTCGACCGAACGGAGCCCCTCCGGTGGGCCGCTGTACAGGACCCTTCCGCCCTGCTCGCCCGCGCCCGGACCGACGTCCACGATCCAGTCGGCCCTGCGAACCACGTCGAGGTCGTGCTCCACCACGAAAAGCGAGTTTCCCGAGGCTCGAAGTCGGTCCAAGGCCCTGAGGAGCGCCTCGGTGTCGGCCGGATGCAATCCTGCCGAAG